>Ga0182748_1000098_pt1 | contig 107669 bp, 92 predicted proteins | sample eDN3rd37CKraftOP_FD_128877 | JGI IMG/M metagenome (GOLD analysis project Ga0182748, IMG submission 128877) | Enriched Organic Plus compost microbial communities from Emeryville, California, USA - eDNA 3rd pass 37_C Kraft OP (version 2) (version 2) ... | reverse complement strand
GCAGTTCGCCCAGCGGCTGGACGATCCGTTCAAGCGCTGGAAGACGGGCGCAGAGGATTATCGCAACCGGGCCCGCCGCAAGGATTATCTGGAGGCGATGCACGACATGTTCGCGCGCACCGACACGCGCTGGGCGCCCTGGCATGTGATCGACGGCAATGATCGCAAGTCCGGCCGCATCGCGGCGCTGGAGCGGATCGCCGATGCGCTGGAGAAGCATGTGCCCATGGACATGCCGGACAATGATCCCGCCGTGGTCGAGCTGGCACGCCAGGCCTATGGCTATGCGCCGGAGGACGACTGACGGACGCGCTGTCTCAGCGCGCGAGCCGCGCCTTGACGGCCGCGACTGCGAGGTCGAGCCGCCGGGCCCGGGTCTCCGGCCGCTTGGCGCCGATGATCGCCTCGACATATTCGCGCCGGTGCGTGAAGCTCATCGCGTCCCATGCTGCCTGCCCGCCTGGCAGCGCCGCGAGGGCGGCCGCCAGATCGTCCGGCACATCGACCGTGCGCGCCGCGGTGTCCAGCGTCAGCGTCACATCGACCTCGACTGGACCGGGCGCGATGCCCGCCGCTTCGCGATGGCTCTTGCGGAACGGAATCCAGGCCTCGCCGTCCATGACGGAGATGGTGCTGCGATAACGATAGCCCGCGATCTCGACGATGACCGGCGCGCGTGCCTTGCCGAACAAGGCGCGGGGATCGAACGGCACCGGGATCGCCGACATGCCGCCTTCCGACAGCAGGGTGCAACGATAGCTGGTGGTCGACGGCGCGCTCATGGTGTCTATATGCCAGTTTCCCTCTCTCACCGGGAGAGGGTGTGAAAGAGGCATGTGCCTTCTTTCAACGCCGACAGGCGCGGCAGGATGAAGGTGCGCGACCGTCAGCGTAGCCGGCGGCCTTCGATCGGATAGGCGGGGTCGGTATAGCCGGGCGTCGAGGCGTGGCCGGGCGGCACGAGGCTGTCGACGAAGGCTTCGTCTTCCGGCCCGAGCTGCGCCTCGAGCGCGGGGAGATAGCCGTCCCATTGTTCTTCGGTGCGCGGGCCGGCGATTGCCGCGCTCACGAAGCGGTTCCGCAGTACCCAGGCGAGGGCGAAAGTGACGGTGCTCATCCCACGCGCCGTCGCATGCGCCGCGACCGCCTGGGCAATGTCCACCGACTCCGGGCGCCATTCGGTCTGCCGTATGCGCACATCGCCGCGTGCGACGCGCGAATCCGCGGGCGGCGGCGCGTCCTTCGCATATTTGCCGCTCAATATCCCGCGCGCGAGCGGACTGTAGGGCACCACCCCCACGCCGTAATGGCCGGCGGCCGGCAATTGCTCCACTTCGCAGAGCCTATCGACCATATTGTAGAGCGGCTGGCTGACGACCGGCCGGTCCATGCCGAGCGCGTCGGCGGCGCGGCAGATCTCGGCGATGCGCCAGCCCTTGAAGTTGGAGATGCCGTAATAGCGCAGCTTGCCCTGCGTCATCAGATCGCGGATCGCGCGCAGTCCCTCGTCCAGCGGCGCATCGACATCCGCCTTATGGAAATAGAGGATGTCGATATAATCGGTGCCGAGGCGGCGAAGGCTCGCCTCGACGTCCTGGAAAATCCACTTGCGCGACTGGCCGCTCTCGTTCGGGCCCGGGCCCGCGCGCTGGCCGAACTTGGTGGCGAGCACCCAGTGATGGCGATGGTCGCGGATCGCGCGGCCGACCACTTCCTCGGACCGGCCCGCATTATAGGCATCGGCCGTATCGATGAAGTTGACACCCTGGTCGTGTGCCTTGTCGATGATCCGCCGCGAGGTCGGTTCGTCGGTGGCGTCGCCGAACATCATCGTGCCCAGGCACAGCGGCGAGACCTTGAGGGCGCTGCGGCCCAGATAGCGATAGTCCATGATGTGTCTCCCGTGATTGTCTGGGCGGTGTCTTCGCCGTTTCAGGACTGCTTGCGATCGCATAGGGCTCAACAGGCCCATCTACAGAGGGTGGGGGAGTGGGCGTCCGGCTATGAGCGCTCATGCGAGGTACGGCGTGCTGTGGCCTGGGAGAGCAGGTCCTCCGATCTCAAGGCGTACCGCCCTTCATCAGCTTCTGGAAATTGGCGAACTGTGCTGCCGCGCCGGCCCGCATGAAATATTGATCGTTGCCGGTCAGCATGGCGGTGACGCCCAGATCGATCATCGCCTTCGCATCGTCCGACGCGAGATTGGGCGTCACCGCGCACAGTGCTTTGCCGCTACGGATCACCGACTCCGCGATGATCTTCACCGCCTCGGCGACCGTCGGTTTCGTGCCCTGCACATTGCTCAGCGAGAGGCCGAGGTCGCCGCGCCCGAGGAAGAAGGCATCGATGCCGGCCACGGCAGTGATCTCGTCGATCCGCTCGATCGCCTCGGCATCCTCGATCATCGCGATCACGGTGGTGACGGAATCGGCCCATTCATAATAGCCGTCGATGCCACCCGGGCCGACCATCCCGCCATAGTCGCCGCCGCGTCCCACGCCCGAGCCGCGCGTGCCGCCCTTGTAGCGCGCCCAGGAAGCGACACCGCGCGCCTTCTCCGCCGAATTGACATGCGGCACCATCACGCCGATCGCGCCGTCGTCCAGCGCGGAGAGGATGCTGGCGGCGTCCGGCCGCGCGACCCGCACCAGGCCCGCCGTGCCAAAGGCGCGCGCGGCGAGGAAGCCGAGGCCGAGCTGCTCGCGCGTCCAGGGCGCATGTTCCTCGTCCAGCATGACGAAATCATAGCCGATCTGGCCGATGATCTCGGTGGCGTGCGGGCCGGGGAACTTCATGAAGGTGCCGATCAGCGGCTCGCGGGCCAGGAGGCGCTTGCGGAAGTCGCGTGGGTCCGGGCGGGAAGTCGGCAAGGTCATGTTGGCGCTCTCCTCATGACGGGATGGTTATGGGTTCATAGGGTCCTGCATGACAGGGGCGTCAAGCGCCGGACAGATGCGCGCTGTGGATCATCCGACAATATCTCTCCGCCCAGTGCATCCGCCGAGGCCGCGATCCGGCCGGCTCATAAAAGATAACATGATAAGTATATGTGCTGATGAGCCGAGTCAATGAGCTGGGCTGGCCGGCGGCCGCCGCTCAGACGTCAGCCGGCGGCAGTGTCTGCCCCTTGATGAGGTCCGCCGCCTTTTCGCCGATCATCATCGTCGGCACATTGGTGTTGCCGGACGGGTCGTCGGGCATGATCGAGGCATCCGCGACGCGCAGATTCTCGACGCCGATCACCCGCAGCTGCGCGTCGACCACGGCCATCTCGTCCGTCCCCATCTTGCAGGTGCCAACGGCGTGATGGCGGTGTTCGGCCTGCGCGCGGATCGCCTCGGCCAACTCGGCGTCGGTGCGCAGGTCCTTGCCGGGCAGCAGCTCCTCGGCGATCAGCTCGCGCATCGGCGACTGGTTGAACAGGTCGCGGCTGAGCCGCACCGCATTGACCATCGCGCCCATGTCGTCCGGATGGGTGAACATGTTGAGGCGGATGCGCGGCAGATCGAGCGGATTGGCCGAACGCAGCCGCACCCAGCCACGCGACAGCGCGTGCAGGATGCCGACGCGCGCCGTGAAGGCGAAGGTCGGCGCCTTGGTGAGGCCGGGGAACCAGAGCTCGGCATATTGATGCACGGGCATGGTGATGATCTGCACGTCCGGGATCTCGGCACCGGGGCGAGTGCGCATGAAGATGTTGGCCATGGTGCCGGCGGTCGCGAACGGCCCGTCGCCGAACAGCGCCCAGCGCATTACCGAGAGCGTCGCCCGGTCCAGCCGCAGATAGCGCGTCAGGCCAACCTTGTCCCTGGTGCGGTAGATATTGAGGAGATTGGGATGCTCCTGGAGATTCTCGCCGACGCCCTTGAGGTCCTGCACCACATCGATGCCGACCGCGCGGAGATGATCGGCGGGACCGATCCCGGAGAGCATCAGCAGCTGCGGCGAGCTGTAGGTGCCGGCCGAGACGATGATCTCGCGCCCGGCACGCACCTGCTCGACCTTGCCGCCGCGCAGATATTCGACACCGACGGCGCGCTTGCCCTCGAAGAGGATGCGCATCGTCTGCGCGCCGGTCAGCACGGTGAGGTTGCGCTGCGCCTTCATCGCGGGATGGAGATAGGCGCGCGCCGTGCTGGCCCGGCGGCCGCCATTGGTGGTGATCTCCACCCTGCTGATGCCGTCCTGCCCGGCGCCGTTCTGGTCCGAGCAGACCGGCAGGCCGGCATTGATCGCCGCGCGCTCGAGATGCGGGAAGAAGGTCTCGGGCCGGTCGACCGGGACATTGCCCACCGGGCCGTCGGTGCCATGATAGGCATCCGCGCCGCGCCAGCTCGATTCCAGCTTCCTGAAATAGGGCAGGACCTCGCGATAGCTCCAGCCCTCCAGCCCCTGCCGCGCCCATAGATCATAGTCGCCGCGATTGCCGCGCATGTTGATCATCGCGTTGATCGAGGAGCAGCCGCCCAGCGTCTTGCCGCGCCAGATCGCCAGGCGGCGGTCGTTGAGGCCGGGCTCCGGCTCGGTCTCATAGGGCCAGATATAGGCGCGGTTGTTCATGACCTTCGGGAACGCGATCGGCATGGGCATGAAGGGGTGGTTGTCGCGCCGACCTGCCTCGAGCAGCAGGACCGAAACATCCGGATCCTCGCTCAGCCGCGCGGCGACGATCGACCCGGCGGACCCGGAGCCTATCACGATATAATCGAACATGTTCATCATCGAATCAGGCAAGGTCTGCAGCCGCTCGTCATAGTGGTTTGTCCCTCTCCTGCTTCGTCACCGGCCCATGGGTCGCCCGTTTGATTCGGGTTGTGCGCGGTTGCGGCTATCGATAAACTTCACACGTTAATAATAATCACGACCCCGTTGAGCAAGAGGGTAGGGAAGGCCGGACATGAAATTTCACAATTGCGCGCGGGCACGTCGCCTTGCGCGGGGCCGGGGAGGGGCGTGACAATGCCGGCGAAAGTGGAGGATTATCCCAATCTTCGCCGCGTCGTCACGGGTCATGACGAGACCGGCCGGTCAGTCGTGCTGATCGACGCGCCCTGCATCTTCCATGGCGACATCGCCGTGGGCGACTGGGGCATCCAGGATATCTGGGAGAGCGGCGCCGTGCCGGTGCCGATCGGCGCGCGCGAGCCGGACCCGGCCGAGGGCCCGCTCCATTTCCGCGTGCCCGAGCATGGCATGCGCGTGCGCGTCGCCGACTTCCCGCCCACGACCCATGCCGGCGCCGGAGTTGCACCACAGCGATCGATGACAATCCCGTGCCCGTTGATGCGCGTTCCCGCTCGGCCTTAGGCGGGCGGCCCGGCCGTTGCGGCCGCATTGTCTCGCTGCTCAGGTGGCCGTATCGATCATTGGCATGATTGCCGCGGCTCTCTATGGCCGGACGGATGCGAAATATACATGCGGCGCGGAACGACTCCAATCCGGCGTCTCGGGCGGCCTGCATCGCGAAACAGGGGAATGGTGGACGGAAGATGAGCGAGGGGCGATTGGAACAGGGGAGCAGGTCCAGCGGGATCCGCAAGCTTCCGCCATTCGAGCAGACGATCGGCGCGATCCTGATCGAGGCGAAGGAAGCGGTCATCACGCCGCTGCGGCCGATCCTGCGGGAGCATCGGATCACCGAGCCGCAATGGCGGGTGCTGCGCGTCATCAATGACCGGGAGCCGATCGATGCGACCGGGATCGCGGATGTCTGCCTGCTGCATGCGCCGAGCGTCACGCGCATCCTCAAGGATCTCGAAGCGCGCCAGCTCGTCATCCGCACGCCGGACGCGGACGACCGGCGGCGCAGCCTGATTGCCCTCTCCGCCGAGGGGCGCGAGATCGTCAAGTCGACATCGCGGGCGATGGTCCGCATCCTGCGCGAATATGCCAGCCGCTTCGGAGCCGAGCGGTTCGATCGGCTGTGCATCGAGGTGCGGGCGCTTTCCGCCGCGATCAAGGGCGTGGAATAGCGGGACATCCGGTGCAGGCCCGTCTTCCCTCGCCCTGTGAGGCGAGGGAGAGCGTGAACGGCACCGGTCAAGCGCACGTCCCGTCGCAACCGACTGCCGCCTGATCGGGGACGGCCTTCCCGAGAAACGCTCTTGCCGCCAAAATATTTATCATGTTAAATGGAGAGGCTGAAGAACCGGAGAGGCGGAAGGTCGAGAATGGAGACGATTGCGGCAACGGTGCGGTCCGAGAGGCCGGAGTTGCTCATGGCGAGCGATGACGTCATCGAAGATGCGGTCGCCTATGCCGAACCGATGGTGCTCCGTGGCTTGCTCTATCAACTGACCGGCGACCCCGAGCTGGAGGCGATGCCGCTCAAGACGGCCCGTGCCGGCCGGGTCGAGACGGTGGCGCCGGCGAGCGACGCGGATGTCGCGATGCTGCGCCGCAAGGCGGCCGATTTCCTCAAGGCCTATCGTGATGCCGGCGCCGGTCCGATCGGCTATGGCCCGCCCGAGCGCCTGCCGACGAGCCTCGCCCTGGTCGTCGGCCAGGCCATTCCCGACAAGGCGCTCGACCTCATGATCGAGGAAACCGCGCTCGATCCCTGGGCACGCTCGCTCAAATGGGAGCGCGCGCCCGATCCCGAACGGCTCGCCAATTTCTCCGTGACGATCATCGGGGCCGGCATGGGCGGGCTCAATGCGGCCGTGCAGCTCAAGCGCGCGGGCATTCATTATCATGTTATCGAGAAGAACCCGAATGTCGGCGGCACCTGGTACGAGAACCGCTATCCGGGCGCCCGCGTCGACACGCCGAGCCGGTCCTATATGAACCTGTTCGGCGTCGATTTCCCCTATCCCTATGCGTACGGCACGCACATCGAGAACCAGAAATATTATGACTGGGTCGCGGACCGGTTCGACCTGCGCGGCGACATCATGTTCAACACCGAAGTCCGCGCGCTGAACTGGGACGAGGCGTCGGCGATGTGGGAGATCGTCGTCGACGGGCCGGAAGGTGAGCGGACGCTGCGCTCCAACGCGGTCATCACCGGCGTCGGCTTCCTCAACCGCCCGAACATGCCCGAGATCGAAGGCATGGAGACGTTCCGGGGCCAATCCTGGCACACGGCGCGCTGGCCGGACGATGTGGCCTGGCAGGGCAAGCGGATCGCGGTCGTCGGTACCGGCTGCACCGGCTATCAGCTCGTGCCGGAACTGGCGCTGGCCGAGGACAGCCATGTCACGGTGTTCCAGCGCACGCCGCAATGGCTGCTCTCCGTGCCCGGCTATCTTTCGGAATCGCCGCCGCAGCTGCTGTGGCTCGACCGCAACCTGCCCTATCACACCAACTTCATGCGGTTCCGCACCTTCTATGGCGCCGGGCCGGACTTCACCAAGGTCTTCGACATCGATCCGGATTTCGACGATCCCTACACCTGCAGCGCGGCCAACAAGGCGGCGCGCGAGCGGACCATCGAGTTCCTGAAAGCCAAGCTCAGCGATCCGAAGTTGGTCGAGATCATGACGCCCAACCATCCGCCCTGGTCGGCGCGTCCGGTCGCGGTGGATTCCGATTATTCCATCCTGGATGCGCTCCAGCGCGACAATGTTACGCTGGTGACAAGCGGCATCCGGCGGATCAACGCCACCGGCATCGAGGCCAATGACGGCACGCAGCATGATGTCGACATCATCGTCTATGCGACAGGCTTCCGCGCCAATGATTTCCTCTACCCGATGACCATCACCGGACGGGATGGGCTCACCATCGAGCAACTCTGGGCAGAGGACGGGGCACGCGCCTATCGCGGCTGCATGATGCCGGGCTTCCCCAATCTCTGGGCGCTCTATGGGCCGAACACCAATGGCGGCCTGCCTGTCGCGCAGTTCCACGAGATGACGACGCTGTTCGCCATGCAGTGCATGGAGCGGCTGATCCTGGACGACAAGCGCGCCATCGAGGTGAAGGAAGGCGCTTATTGGCGCTACAACAAGCTGGTCGACGAGCTGAACGCCACCAAGATCTGGGCCGATCCGCGCGCGCATAATTATTGGTGGACCAAGCATGGCCGCACCGCCTCGCAGATCCCCTTCACCGGCTATGAGGTGCGCGACATGCTGCTGAAGCCGGATTTCGACGATCTGGAAATCCGCTGACCGGCGCTGGTGCCGGCCGGCGACAAGCGAAGCGATGACGCGGCATTCCGCGCCGAATTGAGGAGAGAGAAGATGAGTATGGGTCCGAGCCTTGCAGCCGTGGAGATGTCCGCATGATCGCCTCCAGCCTGCGCCATCCCGACAAGCTGTTCATCGGCGGCCAGTGGGTCGAGCCGCATTCGGGCCGCCAGATCGAGATCGTCTCGCCCGACACCGAGCAGGTTGTGGCGCGCGTCGCCGAGGCTGACGAGACGGACATGGACCGCGCCGTCGCCGCCGCGCGCAAGGCGTTCGACGAAGGGCCATGGCAATGGACCTCGCCCGCCGGCCGCGTGGCGGCGATGCGCCGCTTCGTCGCGGCGCTCAAGCGTCGCGAGCCGGAGCTGGCGGCGGTCTGGTCGCTGCAGATGGGCGGACTGGCGACGACCGCGCCCTATCTGGCGGCGCGCGGCACGCAGAATCTGCAGGATGCGATCGATCTGGGCGAGACTTTCCCGTTCATCACCAAGGTCGACAGTCCGGCGGCCGCCGCCGCCTATGTGGTGCATGAGCCGGTCGGCGTGGTCGCCGCGATCGCGCCGTGGAACGTGCCCTATATGATCATGGCCGCCAAGCTCGGGCCCTCGCTGCTCGCCGGCTGCACGGTCGTCATGAAGCCATCGCCCGAGACGCCGCTCGAGGCCTATATCATCGCCGAATGCGCCGAGGAGGCGGAGCTGCCGCCGGGCGTCATCAATCTGGTGCCGGGCCATCGCGAGGCGGCGGACCATCTGGTCAACAATCCGGGCGTCGACAAGGTGAGCTTCACCGGATCGACGCTGGCCGGCAAACGCATCGCGCAGGTCTGCGGCTCGCGCATCGCGCGCTGCACGCTGGAGCTGGGCGGCAAGTCGGCCGCGATCATCCTCGACGATTATTCGGCCGAGGAAGCCGCCAAGGTGCTCTCCGGCGCGATCACGCTGGTGAGCGGGCAGGTCTGCGCCATGCTGACCCGCGCCATCGTCCCCCGCCGCCGCCATGACGAGGTGGCGGACGCCATCGCCGCCGCCATGCAGCAGATCCGTGTCGGCCATTCCGACGATGCCGAGGCGCAGATGGGCCCGCTCGCCATGCAGCGGCAGCTGGAGCGCGTGGAAGGCTATATCGAGAAAGGCCAGAAGGAAGGCGCGGCGCTGGTCACCGGCGGCGGCCGGCCGGCCAATCTCAACCGCGGCTATTTCATCGAACCCACGCTGTTCGCCGACGTGCGCAACGACATGACGATCGCGCAGGAGGAGATTTTCGGGCCGGTGCTGAGCCTCATCCCGGCGGACGACATCGATGACGCGATCCGCATCGCCAACGAGTCCAACTATGGCCTCAACGGCTCGGTGCTGACCCATGATGCCGACGAGGCCTGGCGTGTCGCGCGGCGGGTGCGCACCGGCAATGTCGGCCAGAACGGGATGCGCACCGATTTCGGCTTGCCGTTCGGCGGCTACAAGCAGTCGGGCATCGGCCGCGAGGGCGGCTCGCAGGGCCTCATGCACTATCTGGAGACCAAGACGATCATGCTCGACGCGGCACCCGCGGAAGCCGTGTGATCGGGGTGACGAGGCGGGCGGGCGTTTGCACCGCCATCCCCAGTTCCGTTCGGGCTGAGCTTGTCGAGGTCCTGTCCTTTTCTTGCGGAAGAAAGAACGGCCCTTCGACAAGCCCAGGGCAAACGGGGCTGAGGGGCTGGTGCATTTGATGGCCGCGAGCTTCGGCCGATCGACGACAAAATCAGATTGATGGGGAGAGATGCTCATGGCCTTGAAAAAAATGCTGACCGGCCTGTCCGGCCTTGCCTTGATCGCTGCTGTTCATGGCGGCCTGTCCGCGGCGGGTGAAGCGCCGGCGAACCGGCCGCCCGTCACCTGGACGCCGCAACCGCCGTCGATCGTCTATCCGTCCGACAATAGCGACAAGGATGCCTGGGAAGCTTATAAGAGCCGTTCTCCCGCGCCTTCGGCCGACCAGCATCTGACCGATCCCGTCCTCAACGGCGCGCTCGACCTGCATGCCCATTTCGGGCCGGACAGCTACAACCGCCAATGGGATGCGTTCGAGATCGCCAAGATGATGCGCGAGCGCGGGATGCGTGGCGCTGTGTTCAAGAACCACTGGTCCGAATCCGCCGGTCTCGCCTGGCTCATCCGCAAATATGACGATGTGCCCGGCTTCGAGGCATTCGGCGGCCTGGCGCTCAATGTGCCGGAAGGCGGCATCAATCCTCAGGCGGTGCGCTATTTCGCCGAGGTCGAGGGCCAATATGCGCGGATCGTCTGGATGCCGACCCACGATGCCGAGCATGAGGTCCGCGTGCTGGGCGAGCATCGGCCCTATGTGACGGTGTCGAAGGACGGCGTGCTGCTGCCGCAGGTGCTGGAGGTGCTGGACCTCATCAAGCAATATGGGCTGACGCTCGCCACAGGCCATGTCACGTCCGAGGAGATGCTGCAGATCGTGGCCGAGGCGAAGAAGCGCGGCATCGAGCATATCATCATCACCCATCCCGATCTGGGACCGATGTTCACCGATCCGTCGATCGAGCAGATGCAGCAGGCCGTCGCGCAGGGCGCCTATGTCGAGCTGGTGGCGTCCGAGCTGCTCGGGAAGAACAAGGATCATTTCGTCGAGATGATCCGCACGCTCGGCCCGGCGCATTGCTTCGTCTCCAGCGACAGCGGCCTGACCGGTTTCCATAATCATAGCGATGCGCTGGTCCTCTCCATCCGGACGCTGCGCGAGGCCGGTTTCAGCGAGGCCGAGCTGGATCTCATGTTCCGCCGCAACCCGGCCCTCCTGGTGGGCCTGCCGCCGCTGGAGCGGGCTCCCTCATGATCTGCCCGGCCAGCTTTCGACCTTCCGCATCCCGGCCTGCCCCGGAAAGGCGCCAATGACCGACTCCACCGAAGAATTTGATGCCGTCATCATCGGCGCCGGTTTCGCCGGGCTGTACATGCTCTACCGGCTGCGCGCGCAGGGGCTGCGCTGCCGGCTGTTCGAGGCCGGCGAAGGCGTCGGCGGCGCCTGGTACTGGAATCGCTACCCTGGCGCCCGCTGCGATTCGGAAAGCTATTTCTACTGCTACTCCTTCTCCGAGGAGATACTGCAGGAATGGACCTGGAGCGAGCGCTTCCCCGGCCAGCCCGAAATCGAGCGCTATCTGAATTTCGTCGCGGACCGGCTCGACCTGCGGCGGGACATGCGGTTCGGACGCCGTGTCGCCGCGCTCGTCTATGACGAGGCGGCGCTGCGCTGGACGGTCGAGACCGATGCCGGCGACAGGGTGACGGCGCGCTATGTGGTGACCGCCATCGGCGGGCTGACCGCGACGGCGGCCAACCTGCCGCCCTTCCCGGGCCTCGAGGATTTTCGGGGCGAATGGTATCATAGCGGGCACTGGCCCAGGCAGGGCGTCGATTTCACCGATAAGCGCGTCGGCGTGATCGGCACCGGGTCGACCGGCATCCAGGCGATCCCCGTCATCGCGGGGCAGGCCGCCGATCTGACCGTGTTCCAGCGCACGCCGGCCTTCATCATGCCAGCCCGCAACGCCCCGCTGACCGCCGAGGAGGTCGCCGACATCAAGGCCAACTATGTCGAGATCTGGCGCAAGGCGAAGGCGCATCGCGGCGGCCAGCCCTATGATCCGCCGACGCTCAATTTCGACGATGTCGACGAGGCGGAAGCGCGGCGGCTCTACGAGGAATCCTGGGAACGCGGCGGCCTGCGCGTGGTGCAGGTGTTCGCCGATGTCTACAGCAATCCCGCTTCCGCAGCCTTCGCCGAGAATTTCTTCCGCGAGAAGGTCCGCGAGATCGTCAAGGACCCGGCCAAGGCGGCGATATTGGAGCCCAAGGGCTATCCGATCGGCGCCAAGCGCATCGCGCTCGACACCAACTATTACCAGACCTTCAACCTGCCGCATGTCCATGTGGTGGACGCCAAGGCGAACCGGATCGAGCGGATCACGCCGACCGGCATCCGCGCCGGCGGCACCGACTATCCGCTCGACGTCATCGTGTTCGCCACCGGCTATGACGCCGTCACCGGCCCGTTCAAGGCGATCGACATCCGTGGCCGGCAGGGCGTGCGCCTCGCCGACCGGCTGGAGGAAGGTCCGCGCGCCTATCTCGGCATGAGCTTTGCCCATTTCCCCAATCTTCTGGCGGTCAGCGGGCCGTGCAATCCGGCGCTCTCGACCAATGTGCCGGTCTCGATCGAGCATGATGTCGAGTGGATCTCGGACGCCATCGCCTATTGCGAAGCGAACGGCATCAAGGTGATCGAGCCGACCGAGGATGCCGAGGAAGCCTGGGTCGAGGACACGCAGGCCAAGATCAAGGGTTCGATCTTCGAGAAGGCGGACTCCTGGCAGTTCGGCTCGAACGTGCCCGGCAAGCCGCGCCGCTTCCTGCTGTGGCTGGGCGGGCTCACCGCCTTCCGGGAGAAATGCGCGGCCGTCGCGAAGGCCGGCTATGAAGGGTTCATGCTCAGGCGTTGAGCGTCAGCGAGGGAGGATGTCGTGACGGAAGCAACGATCGAACAGCGCCTCAGGCTCATCGAGGATCGCACCGCCATCGAGCGTCTGTGCATCGAACTGTCCAACCGGCTCGATGCCCGCGATCTGGTCGGCTATGGCGCGCTGTTCACGGAGGACGGGGAGTGGAGCGGCGTGGTCGGCCGCGCTGTCGGGCCCGCCGCCATCACGGAGATCCTCAGCCAGTTCTGCAAGCCTTGGGAAAGCGAGGGCAAGCGCACCTATCACATCACCATCGACATGCTGATCGACGTGAATGGCGACACGGCGCGCGGCTTCACCAAATGGCAGCATATCGTGCGCAGCGAGACCGACGCGCCGGTGATCCTGCACCTTGGCCATTATGACGACCGGCTGCGGCGCACGCCCGACGGCTGGCGCTTCACACGCCGCGCGGCCTATGCCGACATCCCCTATATCGAGCCGAAATATCAGCTGATCGGCCTGCCCGCGGCCGACGCGCAGAGCTGAGCCGACCGCCGACCACAGGGAGATACCGATGGAGATGCGTACCTTGGGCGCCACCGGCATGAAGGTGAGCCCGCTCTGCCTGGGCGCGATGATGTTCGGCGCGATCGGCAATCGCGACCAGGACGATTGCGTCCGCATCATCCACCGCGCGATCGATGCCGGCATCAATTTCATCGATACGGCCGACGGTTATTCGAGCGGCGAATCGGAGCGGATCGTGGGCCGGGCGATCAAGGACCGGCGGGATTCGCTCATCATCGCCACCAAATTCTACGCCGCGATGGGCGACGATCCCAATATGCGCGGCGGCTCGCGTCGCTGGATCATGCGTGCGGTCGAGGACAGCCTGCGCCGGCTCGGCACGGACTATATCGATCTCTACCAGATGCACCGCTGGGACGACGACACGGACATAGAGGAAGTGCTCTTCACGCTCACCGACCTCGTCCGCCAGGGCAAGATCCGGGAGTTCGGCTGCTCCAGCTTCCCGGCCGACCGCATCGTGGAAAGCCACTGGATCGCCGAGAAGCGCGGCACGCAGCGCTTCCGCTGCGACCAGCCGGGCTATTCGATCTTCGTGCGCGATATCGAGCGGTTCGTGCTGCCGGCCTGCAAGCGCCACGGCATGGGCGTCATCACCTTCAGCCCGCTCGACGGCGGTTTCCTGACCGGCCGCTATCGCGGGCCGGAGGATCTGGAGGGGGAGAATCGCATCGCCTATTTCGGCAGGCGGATGCGCGGCAGCTTCGATCCGCACGCGGCCTGGATCCGCCGCAAGCTCGATCTCGTGGCGGAGCTGTCCGCGCTGGCCGACGAGGTCGGCATCACGCTGGCGCAGCTTGCCGTGGCGTTCGTGATCCAGCATCCGGCCGTGACCGCGGCGATCATCGGGCCGCGTACCATGGAGCAGCTGGAGGGCTTGCTGCCGGCCGCGGATATCAGGCTTTCGGCCGAAACGCTGGACCGCATCGACGCGCTGGTGCCGCCGGGCACCTCGCTCAATCCGACGTTCAACGACATGCCCTCGGGGACGACCAAGGCGGCGCTGCGGCGGGGGTAGGGCGCGGCGTGGGATACTTCGGGGCTTTCCGCGCCCTGCTCTGCGTCGGTGCTATTTCGCCCTGGGCTCCTGCCTTCGCCGGAGCACACGCTTGGACTATGGGGCTAACTCAGTGCTCCTGCGAAGGCAGGAGCCCAGGGCAGCTAAGAGCTGCATTTGCCCAGATGTGACTTCTCTCCAAAGATCACTCTGATGGGCGTGCACACTCAGCCGGCCACCGCCGCCCGCATGTCCAGCTCCGGATCGAGCATCACATCCTTGTCGATCGGCACGCCGGCGGTGTTGAGGAACATGCCGAGCATGCAGAAATGGCCGACCACGAAAATGGCGTCCATGCACTGCCGGTCGTCGAAATGGGCGGAGAGCTGCTCCCAGAGATCGTCGGGGATGAAGAAGTCCGCGACCAGCGCGTCGGCGGCGGCGATCAGCGCGGCGTCCGGCGCGCTCCAGCCATGCTCGGTGATCGGCCGCTTGAGCGCCTCGATCTCCGTGTCGGTCAGTCCCGCCTTGTGCGCATAGGAGATGTGGCGCGACCAGACATAGCCGGCCTTGATGCGCCAGGCCGTGCGTAGCGCCACGATCTCGCGCTCCCGCTCGGGCAGCGGATTCTGGTCGATCATCACATAGCCGGCCCAGACACGGAAGGCGGCCAGCGCGCGGGGATGGCGCACCAGCGCGCGCGAGACGCCGAAGTCCACGCCCAGCTTGCGGAACGGCGCGATGATCGCTTCCTGCTCCTCGTCCAGTTCCTCATCTCGGAGCGGGGCCAGCCGCGGCGTGTCGGTTCGCATAGGTCTCTCCTCGTCAGGCCGGCTGCTCTGCCATTTCGGGCAGGGGATATTCATCCGCATTCTGCACCCAGCCCTCCTGCAACGAGAAGTCGAGGCGCGGCGGCGCGAAGATATCGGCCATGCGGTTGCCACCCGGCGGCGGCACCTGGCTTTCCGAGGAATGGATGACGCGGGCCGGGATGATGGTCGCGGAGGGCGAGCCGACCACGGGATCGATGTCCGGCCGCCACTCATTCTTGTTGAGGCCCCAGGGCCAGCGCATATTGTGGCGGAACGAGCCGGCCAGCACCAGCGAGCACTGGTCGAAGTCATAATGGCTGTGCGGCGACATCTTGGTGACGTCGCGCGGGCCCCCGCCGGGCGGCGGGAAGTTCAGCATGATCGTGGTGCAGCGCCAGATCGGGCCGATCTTGCCCGGTTCCCGCTCCTTCCAGAGATCGTAGGCGCGCAGCTTGAAGCCGGCCGGCGGATCGGGCCAGGGCTTGAACGGCGGAATCGACGGATCGGGCGTGGCATAGACGTCCGCATTCGCGCATTTGGCGTTGAGATCGGGCGACTGGGTTGTGAACAGCCGGACCACGCGGCCGCCATCGGGCAGGTGGATCTCGCTGTCCCCCGGCGGCACGATGATGAGCTGGTGGCCGTCGCCGCGAACCGTCTCGCCCTTGGCCGTCGCTTCATAGGGCGTGGCTTCGTCGGGCAGCACGATCATATATTCGTCGGTCTGGCCGTGCCGCGAGAAGGTCGCGCCCGGCTTCGCCTCGATATAGTTGACGAGCAGGTCCTGGCCGCGCGTGTACCAGGCCCGGCCGTTGGCATCGTCGTCGATCGGGGCGTCCTCATAATAGAGGCCGAAGCTTGCCGGTGTCGCGGTGGTGCCGGACTGGTCCTTTTGCGGTGCGAGCCTCGAACGGGGATCTGACTTGTCATACATGCCGCAGTTCCTCTCCGCGCAATCATGCCCCGGCCTTCGATCCGGCCGCGGGCACAAAACATAACATGATAAGTATCTGCCGATGCTCCCCGAGTCAACGCGGGAAGTGGCCCGCGAGCCGCCGGAGCGGGCTGTTCGCCCGGCAAGATGTGGATCGGCATCGCATCAGGACATGATCCCATCGAGCGAAGGCCGGTTTTCCGAGCAGGTTGGCGGTCCGGTCGTCTTGCGGGCCGTCTTGTGAATGACCATTCGCACTTCTCCGGTTAATATGTTAAATATCCGCTCCCAGGCCCCTGTGGCCTCCACATGCCATGATGTTGGAGGCCAGGAAGATTGCTGGCCGCGTTTGCGCACACTGGTGACGCGGCGAGTCGGCGCGTGTCTCATCGGAGACCCGTGACTGTTGGCTGCTGTACCTTTTTCCTGGGTTTTCCTTGGCTCTCGGTCCAGTTGCAATCGGTTGCGACGAGTCGCTCGTCCGGCGGTCAGCGTTGTCGGCTTTCCCCTTTCGGGAAGCGGGTTTGTCCGCCTGTCGCCGCGCGCCGGGCAGCCGCCAGCATGTGGCTGGAGAAGCGCGTTGACACGCCTGCCATAGGTATATACTTATCATGTTATGCTTTGCGGCCATGTCGCGAAGCAGGAGGGCACGGGATGCGGCGCCAGCCGCTCCGCAGATGCCCGATACGACTTGGGATGAGGAGAAAGACGATGACCCGACAGGGGGGATTGCGTTTTTCAGCAGGTGCCGGACGGCGCTTGCTCGCCGGCACTGGCCTGATCGCGCTCGCAATGGTTTCGCAACCGGCCATGTCCCAGGACACCGCGCCGCCGCAGGAAGGGACGCAGGCCGAAGCGGGCGGGATTCAGGACATCGTCGTCACCGCGCGCTATGTCAGCGAGAATATCCAGGACACGCCGATGGCGATCAGCGCCCAGACCGACACGGAGCTGAAGGCCGCCAACGTCACCAATATCGGCACGCTCGGCGCGGTGATCCCGAACCTGCGCACGACGCCGGGCGACTCGCAGCAGGCCGGCACGCCCGGCATTTCGCTGCGCGGCGTCCAGCAGGGCGCTTCCTCCAGCCTCGCCGTGCCGCCCGCCGTCGCCATCTATACCGACGACGTCTACCACTCCACCACGGCCGGCTCCGAGCTCGACTTCACCGACGTGGTGCGGGTGGAAGTCAATCGCGGCCCGCAGAGCACGCTGTCGGGCAACGCCTCCATTGGCGGCTCGATCAAGCTCTTCACCCAGGATCCCAAGGGCGACGGCTCGGGCTATGTCAGCCTCGGCTATGGCACGCGCAACCATGTGGAGGCGGCAGGCGCCATCGACCTCGGCCTGACGCCGACGCTCTCGGTCCGCGCGCTTGGTCATTTCGAGCGGCAGACCGGCTTCGGCAACCGCCTCGACTTCTCCTGCATGATGGACAAGCTCGGCACGCCGGAACTCAAGGGATCGATCCCCTATGTCCAGCCGGACTCGATGCAGCGGGGCTGCGTGCTCGGCCATACCGGCGGCGGCACCATGGCGGTGGGGCAGGTCAAGCTGCTCTGGAAGCCGATCGACACCGTCTCGATGCTGCTGACGGTCCGGCACCGCGAGGAGGATATGGAGGAGACGCCCGAGGTGACGCTGGGCTTCCAGCCCTCCTGCGTCCAGCCCGTCGACGGCTTCCCGGACGGCATCGGCCCGCAGCCCTGCCAGGCACCCGCAGGCAACCAGGCCTATTATCTGGCGACCTGGAAGACCTTCGGCGTGCTGCAGGACAACCGCTTCGTGGTGCCGGAGCGCAGCGGCGGCATCTACGACACCTATGCCACCAACTGCCGCCCGCTCATCGACAAGTCGGGAACGGTCGGCAATGCCGGCTTCCCGGCCGATTATCCGGACGGCATCTGCTACGAGCCGCGCCGCTTCGCCCATCACACGCTGGTGTCGGGCAAGCTGCAGGCCGAGCTCGGCGACGACATCAACATGACGGCGATCGGCGCCTATACCGACTATGGCAATTCCTTCACGCAGCATGGCGACCAGTCGCCGCTCGCCTCCATCCTCTCGCACTTCGAGAATATCGACACGATGTGGTCAGGCGAGCTGCGCTTCGACGGCAAGCTGCTCGACGACCGCCTGCAATGGGTGCTGGGCGGCTTCATCGTGGACACGGACGGCTATCAGAACAACATGATCAGCTTCGTCAACATCTACCAGCTCAACAGCGTCCACGGCATCAACAAGTCGAAGTCGGTGTTCGCGCATCTGGACTTCAACATCACCGATGCCTGGCGCATCTCCGGCGGCGGGCGCTACAGCCACACCGACATCTCGATCACCATCGACAACCCTCAGGCGATCACCATCACCGACCCGGTGCACTCGACGCAGAACCGGTGGGACTGGCTGATCTCGACCGACTACAAGATCACCGACGACATCATGGTCTATGCGTCCGCCGCGTCCGGCTCACGCCCGCCGGGCCTCACCACCATCCTCAACACGCCGCGCCAGCTCTCGCCGACATCCGAGGAGGAGCTGATCTCCTATGAAGCCGGCCTCAAGGCGGACTGGTTCGACCGGCGCCTGCGGACCAACCTGACCGCCTTCTACATGGACTATAAGAAGCTCTCGACCTCGGTGCAGGGCACGGAGTGCCGCAATCAGCCGGGGCCGATCGCGACCTGGTTCAACGCCAATGCCAACACCTCGGCCGGCATCGACGTCTGCCGACAGTTCCCCGGCGTTCCCGATCCGGTCAACTTCGTCAACAATATCGGCATCCCGGCCACGGTGAAGGGCTTTGAATGGGAGATCACCGCAGTTCCGATCGATGGGCTGACCCTCAACTGGACGGGCGGCTACAACAAGTTCAAGACCGATGTCGAACCGCCCGCGCCGGGCTCGCTCTATCCGGGCAATCTGCGCCAGCCGGAATGGAACATGCACGCCGACCTTTCCTACGAGCTGGAGACCGGTATCGGCCGGTTCATCCCGCGCGTGGACTGGAACTGGATGTCGCGCCAGACCTGGGACCCGGCGCCCAATGCCGGGCCGCCCAATCCGATCTTCGTGATCGATCCCTATTCGCTGTGGAATGCCCAGCTCACCTACGAGGCGCCCAGCGGCGACTGGTCGGTGGTGCTGCAAGTGACCAATCTGGCGGACAAATGGTATCATTATCAGAATTACCTGCTCGGCGGCGTCAACCAGCAGACCCGTGTCGCGCCGCCGCGCGAATGGATGCTGACCGTGCGGCGCCAGTTCTGATCGCCCGAGGCATCATGCCGGCGGCGCGCTCGAAGCGAAGCGATCGCGCCGCGGGCCGTCCGACCTTTTCGGCGAGAGGAAAGGGAGAGGGAACGCCCATGTCCGAGCCCTTGCTCCCAGGAGCCATGCCTTGAGAGCGCATGAACCGGGCTCGATCGCCGGCCGGCCCGCCGCCGCGCCATCCGGCCAGTCGGCCGCCGATCTGCGCACGTCCTGGGTCGCGCTCATCATCCTGTTCACCGTCTATTTCTTCAGCTCGGTGGATCGCTCGATCTTCGGTATCCTGGCCGAACCGATCAAACAGGAGCTGCTGCTCGCCGACTGGCAACTCGGCTTCCTGACCGGCTTCGCCTTCAGCGCGGTGCATCTCGCCTTCGGCTTCCCGATGGCGCGCCTGGCCGACCAGGGGAACCGCGTCACCATCCTGTCGATCTGCGTCGCTTTCTGGTCGGTGATGACGGCGCTGTGCGGCATCAGCGCGAACTTCATCCAGCTCTGCCTCTACAGGATGGGCGTCGGCGTGGGCGAGGCCTCCTGCCTGCCGGCCTCGCATTCGCTGATCAGCGACTATTTCCCGCCCGGCAGCCGCACGCGCGCGCTCGCCGTCTATGGCCTGGGCTATCCGGTCGGCGGGTTCCTCGGCACCATCGTGGGCGGCATCGTGCTCGATCACTGGGGCTGGCGCGCGGCTTTCTATGTGGTCGGGCTGCCGGGCATATTGGTGGCGCTGCTCGCCTGGCGGTTCGTCAGGGAGCCGCAGCGCGGCCGGTTCGACGCGGGCAGCGCGGAGACTCCGGACTTCGCCGAGCCGAAATCCTTCCGCGAGGTCGCCTTGGCGCTATGGCAATCGCCAGTGCTGCGCCAGATGATCTTCGCGTTGACCATCCTCTCCGTCTTCACCAGCCCCACCGGCACGTTCCTCGGACCTTTCCTCGCGCGCAAATTCCCGCTCTCCTACACACAGCTCGGCTTCATCGTGGCAATGACCATGATGCTCGGCGCATCGCTCTCGACGATCTTCGGCGGCATCATCGCGCAGCGGCTCGGCCGGCGCGACGAGCGCTGGCTGATGTGGTTCCCGGCCATCACCGTGGCGGCCGGCATGCCGCCCTATGTGATCGCCCTGGCGCAATCGAACTGGCTCGGTCTCTCCGTCTGGCTGTTCTTCGGCGCGCTGGCCAACGCCACCTTCCTCGCGCCGTCCTACACGGTGATGTATAATCGCATCGCGCCGGGCGGCCGGGCGAAGGCGGCGGTGATCGTCGGCATCTGCATGGGCCTGATCGGGCAGAGCTTCGGCCCGCTGCTTGCCGGCTTCGCGAACGACATCGTCGCATCGATGCTGTTCGGCAACAGCGCCCCGCAGGGCTTCATGGCCGCCTGTCCGGGCGGGCAGGCGGTGAAAGGCGCGTCCGCTCTGCTCGACGCGGCCTGCCGCAAGGCCGTCGTCGACGCCACGCAGATCGTCCTCATCGCCACGATGGCCATGACCGTCTGGCCGGCTTGGCATTTCTATCTGGCCGGCCGCCACATGAAGCGCCGCGGCACGGTTGCCTGACGTCCAAACGTGGCTCCCTCCCGCATAATTTGATTGATATGTTAAATTTAACAGGCCGGCAGTCTCATGCCGGCGTCCGGAACGGCGTTAATTCCAGTCTGATTGATAAGCATCCTTATGGAGAAGGCGGGCCTGCCGATCGACAAGGGAAGGCCATAGATATCTATTTATATATTGGAGAACAAAGCTGCCCTGAATAGCCATGGCATATTAGGATTTTGCTTATGACTTGCTGAGCGCGGACTGACCATCAGGCGCTCCACATAATTCTTTCGGCGCATAAATCCATGGAATGCGACGGCGGCGCGTTGACAGGGTCGTTCCGCAGATATACTTATCATGTTATGTTTTGCGCGCGGGCGCGAGGCATGGAGGGCACGCGCGCGGTCCAGCCGGTGCGCAGATGCCGGAAGAATCAGGAGAGGAGACAGAAAATGACTTGTAGGGGAGGAATGGATTTTGCAGCGAACGCCCGGCATTTGCTGGCGGGAAGCTGCCTCGTCGCGCTGGCGGCGTTGTCGCAGCCGGCCCTGGCCCAGGATGCGCCGCCGGCCCAGCCGGACGATCAGCAGGGCGCCAGCAGCGGGATCGAGGATATCGTCGTCACCGCGCGCTTCGTCAGCGAGAATATCCAGGACACGCCGATCGCCATCACGGCGCAGACCAGCGAGCAGTTGTCCGCGGCCAATGTCACCAATGTCGGCACGCTCGGCGCGGTCGTTCCGAACCTGCTGACGATCCCGGGCGACTCGCAATCGGCCGGCACGCCGAAGATCAGGATGCGTGGCGTCATCCAGGGCGAGTCGTCGAGCCTGGCTGTCCCGCCGGCCGTCGCCATCTATACCGACGACATCTATCATGCGACTACAGCCGGCTCGGAGCTGGACTTCACGGACATCGACCATGTCGAGGTCAATCGCGGTCCGCAGAGCACGCTGTCGGGCAATGCGTCGATCGGCGGCTCGATCCGGCTCTTCACACGCGACCCACAGGGCGATGGCTCGGGTTACATCACTTTCACGGGCGGCTCGCGCAAGCATCTGGGCGCCAGCGGCGCGCTGGACCTCGGCCTGACGCCGACACTGTCCATGCGCCTCTCGGGCAATTTCGACCGGCAGGACGGGTTCGAGGATCGCCTGGACTTCACCTGCGTGATGCGCAAGGTCGGCACGCCGGAGCTTGCCGGATCCTTGCCGCTGTCCGACCCAAGCTCTCCGGGCAAGGACTGCGTCACCGGCCATCTGGGCGGAGGCTCCACGGCGGTCGGCCAGGTGAAGCTGCGCTGGCACCCCAATGACGACATCGATCTCGTCATCACCGCGCGCCACCGCGAGGAGGATCTGGAGGAGACGCCCGAAGTCGCGCTCTCCTACCAGCCCAATCCCAACCCCAACACCGGCAATGCGCTGGTCGAGGCCTATAACCAAGCAACCCGCGATTCCTTCGGCATCCAGGTGGACAGCCGCTTCGTGGTCCCTGCCTATACCAATGGCTATGCGACCTATGCGACGAACTGCCGTCCCTATATGCCGACGCTCGTCGGGGCCAATGGCCAGCAACTCCCGTCGGGCTATTGCTTCGATCAGGGCAAGAGCGGCCATCACACGCTGCTGTCGGCCAAGCTGCGGGCTGATCTGGCCGACAACATCCAGATGACGGCGATCACTGGCTACACCAACTATTATAACGAGTTCACGCAGAATGGCGACCAGTCGCCGCTCGGCTATGTCACCTCGCATTTCATCAACAAGGACTATCAGTGGACAGGCGAGCTGCGGTTCAACGGCGCCCTGTTCGACGACAAGCTGCAATGGGTGGTCGGCGGCTTCATTCTCCGCCTCGTCGGCTATCAGAACAATAATATCTACTTCCTCACGACCGCTCAGGATTCGAAGGTCAGGGGCGAGAACAACTCGCAATCTGCCTTTTTCCACCTGGACTATAGCGTGACGGACCGCTGGCGGATTTCCGGCGGCGCGCGCTACACGGACGGCGAAATCGCCATCACCATCGACAATCCGATGGCGATTTCGGTCATCGATCCGGTCCGTTCGGTCCAGCATCGCTGGGACTGGCTGCTGTCGACCGACTTCAAGCTCACCGACGACATCCTGCTCTACGCGTCGGCAGCGACCGGCTCGCGTCCGGCCGGTCTGACGACGATCGTGAACACGGCGCGGCAGCTCGCTCCCACGCCGGCGGAGGATCTGATCTCCTATGAGGCGGGCGTGAAGGCGGAACTGTTGGACCGTCGCCTGCGCACCAACCTGTCGGCCTTCTACACCGACTACAAGTCGCTGGCGCAGTCGGTCCAGGGCTATGAATGCGTGGGCGAGCCGGGACCGACCGCGACCTGGTTCCCGACGCCGGCGGCTTGCCAGGCCTATGCGCCGAACACCGGCAATGTGCAGTATTTCCAGAACTTCGCCATCCCGGCGAAGATCAAGGGCTTCGAATGGGAGATCACCGCGATCCCCGTCGACGGCCTGCGCATCGACTGGACGGGCGGTTACAACAAGTTCACCTCGGGCATCAAGACGCCGGGCCAGCCCGGCTATCTGTGGCCGGGCAACCATCGCCAACCGATCTGGAACATGCACGCCAACGTCTCATACGACATCGAGACGTCGGTCGGCACCTTTACACCGCGCGTCGACTGGAACTGGCAGTCGCAGCAGGACTATGACCCAGCATCGCAGTCCCGCGCGCCACTGCCGATCTATGTGATCGACGCCTATTCGCTGTGGAATGCGCAGATCGCCTATGAATCGCCGAGCCGCGAATGGTCGGCGACCCTGTCGGTCAGCAATGTGGCGGACAAGTTCTTCCACTATCAGGTCCTGCAGGGCACGCTCAACGCGCAGACACGGCTTGGTCCGCCGCGCGAATTCGCGTTGACTATCCGGCGGAATTTCTGACCCGATCCGCGGCTCTCCTGACCCACAGCGCCGAAGATGTTCATTTTCCCCGGCGCTGTGGGGTTTTTCGGAAGCTCCACGAATTGCATCGCGGCGAGCGGAAGGGGGAGGGGAATGAAGGGATGGCGAAGAGACTGACCGGGCTCCTGCGGATCGCCGGCGCCACGATCCTGGCCCATGCGGCGGCCGGTGCGCAGGTGGCGCCGCCCATGTCGACGATCTTGCCTCCAGCCTCGCCCCGGCCGCAGATGCGCGGCGATGGCCCGCCGCCGGCCGCGACGAGGTTCAGTATCACCATTGCCGATCCCGCGCTCGAGGCGATCATCGCGCCCGACGCCCAGCCCGTCGAGCTGGCGCGCGGCTTCGGGCTCAATGAAGGGCCGAGCTGGTTCCCGGATGGCGAGGGCGGCTTCGTGCTGGTCAGTGGCCTGCTCGACAATGTGATCTACAAGGTGACGCCGGACAAGCAGGTTTCCGTGTTCCTCGACTATGCGGGCTATACCGGCGACGATCCCGAGCATGTCGGTGCGCAGACGCGCTCGGGCCGCTCACATGTGCTGCTGATCGGCCCGTCCTGCACTGGCCGCGACGCGGAGGGGCGGCTTATCTGGTGCGCGGACAATGACCGCATGCTGATGCGGCTGGAGCCGGACGGCCGGCGTACCATCCTGTCGGCCGGCTATGACGGCAAGCGGTTCAGTGGCCCCAACGACATCGCGATCGCGCATGATGGCGCCATCTATCTCACCGACAATGGCTTCGGCCTGCGCGACTATCAGACGAACCCGGACCGACAGATGTCCGACGGCGTCTATCGCATCAAGGACGGCGTGACGACGAAGCTGCTGGATGCGGCGGTGCTCGGCGGCATCCCCAATGGCATCGCGCTCTCGCCGGACGATCGCTATCTCTACCTCTCCGCCGGTTTCGACCTCATCAAGCGCTACCCGGTCAAGCCCGACGGCACGCTGGGCGAAGGCACGATGTTCACGCGCGGCGTGGGCATCGGCGACGGGATGAAGACCGATCTGGCCGGCAATCTCTATTCGACCAGCGGCGGCGGCCCCGGCATCGTGCGGGTCACCTCGCCCTCGGGCCGGCTGCTCGGCACGATCAACCTGCCGGTCTATGGCGGCGAGCCCAAGCGCCAAGTCTGCGCCACCAATGTCGCCTTTGGCGGCATCGATGGAAAGAGCCTGTTCATCGCCGCTTGCGACGCGCTTTTCGAAGTCCGGCTGAAAACGCCCGGCATCGCTCCGCAGACCGATGAGCGACGATGAGCCATCATCCATTGCCCGACATCGCGCGCGCGGCGGCGCATCCGCCCCGGTCGCATCCTTGCGAGACATGGCTGTCCAACTTTGGTATCGAGCCCGGAACGGCGCCGCAGCAGTGCCGGCTCAGGTAGAGGACCGGTTCCGAAAGAAGGATAGCGCGGCGGAGCAGATCATATTTCTAGAAGGGCAACAGGTTCTTCATTCGCAGCGCAGCGCGGCCTGTCGCTTGCCCGAACGACGCCGGGTCGTTCGACACCAGCAAGTATCGATGCGTTCAGCGATGGTGGTGACGGGACAGGCACATGTGCCGGCCGGCCGCCAGCGGTCGATCGGCCGCGCATTTCGATTTGAGAGATTCGAGGGAAGGGAAATCATGGAGGTCAGTTTGAGCGGGGGGCAGGGATGAGCTCGATCCGGAAACTTCCGCCGTTCGAGCAATCGATCGCGGCGGTCATGCTCAGCTCCAAGGAAGCGGTCATCGCCCCGATGCGGCCGAAGCTGCGGGAATATAACATCACCGAGCCGCAATGGCGCGTGATGCGCGTCATCAACGATCGCGGCGCCACCGACGCCACAGGCCTCGCCGAAGTCGGCCTCCTGCATGCGCCGAGCGTCACGCGCATCCTCAAGGAACTGGAGGAGCGCAAGCTGATCGTGCGCGAGGCCGACGCCAATGACCGGCGCCGCACCCTGGTCGCACTGTCGCCGGAAGGGCGCGAGGTCGTGAAGGTGATCTCGCGCCATGTGCTCCACATGATGCGGGAATATTCCAAGCGCTTCGGCGCCGACCGGCTCGAGCGGCTGCTCGATGAATTGCGGGCCCTCTCGGCCGCCATCAAAGGCGTCGAATAGCCGCACCACGCCTGGCGGACACGGCAAGGCCGTTGCATTGAAAAATCCTTCTTGCCCCGTATTATTTATCATGTTAAATGTTTTCCGGCGCCGGACGATGCGTTCAGCGCCGAAATGCCCGCCGCAGCGAGGCGGGTTCCGGATTGGCGCCCGCGGGCGATGCGAGGAAAGGAGAGGGCATGAGATTGAGTGCGCGCGAGCGAGCCGCCATGGTTTCGCGCCTCGCTGGACCGGTTGGGCCTGTCGTCGGCGAAAGCGAGGAAGCAAGCCATGCATAAGATTGTCGTACTCTATCCACCGCAGCCCGATCCCGATGCCTTCAAGGCCTATTATCTGGCGACGCATATCCCGCTCTGCCGCAAGCTGCCCGGCCTCCAGGCGCTGCGCTACAGCTTTGAGGTCGCCGGCGTCGGGCCCGACGCGCCGCCCTATTTCTGCGTCTTCGAGGCCGAATTCGCCGATGGCGCCGCGCTTGGGGCAGCAATGGGCTCGCCGGAAGGCCAGGCCGTGGCCGGCGACGTCCCCAATTTCGCGCCGGTTCCCCCGGTGCTGCTGCATTATCCGGTCGACAGCAGCATGTGATGATCCGTGCCACGCGCCATCGGGATCGGGATCGGGTTTAGCGCCGGAGGATGTCCGACTGCGCGGGCATGCTGCATCTCGCTTGCAGGCATGACTGCCATACCAGGCCTGTTGGGGGTCATCCGGTGCGCGGGCGGGAGGAAACCGTAGGTTCGATTCGACCGCAGCGTGCGGCGATTGGGCCGAACATGTCGATATGAGGCTTGAATCATGAAACCCTTCCTTCTTCGCGACCTTGTCGACGACCGCCCCCAGGAGGGCGTGTTCCGCGTCAATCGCGCGCTGTTCCGCGATCCCGCGCTGTTCGAGCTCGAGATGAAGCATGTGTTCGAGGGCGGCTGGGTCTTTGTCGGCCTCGCCACCCAGGCCGAGCATCCGCACGACTATTTCACCGGCTTCATCGGCCGGGTGCCGATCATCGTCAGCCGCGACGGCGAGGGCCAGCTGCGCTGCTTCGTCAATGCCTGCCCGCACAAGGGCGTGCGACTGGTGCAGAAGCTGTGCGGCAATGCCCGCCGTCATGTCTGCCCCTATCATAGCTGGACCTTCGACAGCGCGGGCGCGAACAGGAACATCAAGTGGAAGAAGAGCGGCTGCTACACGCCCGCCTTCGACGACGAGAATCATGATCTGGCAGAGGTCGCCCGCTTCGGCGAATATCGCGGCTTCCTGTTCGCCAGCCTCAATCCGGACGCGCCGAGCCTGGAGGACCATCTGGGCGAGACGCGCAAGCTCCTCGACCTGGTGGTCGACAAGAGCCCGGACGGCGTCGAGCTGGTGCCGGGCCGGGTGGTCTTCACTTATGCGGCCAACTGGAAGATGCAGCTGGAGAATTGCTCGGACCAGTATCACTTCACCTCGACCCACCCAAGCTACATCCGCATCCTGGAGCAGCGCGCCCGCGAGAAGGTCGACGAGGTGGTGCAGTCCTCGATCGGCGCGGCCGACTTCTGGCAGGAGGATGCGAGCGGCGTCACCGGCGGCACGATGAGCTTCGATCATGGCCATGTGCTCAACTGGGGCGTGATGCCGGTCTCGGCGGCGCTGCCGGAGTTCGAGCGGGCCGATGCGCTGGCGCAGCAGCTCGGTGTCGCCAAGCGCAACTGGATGTTCAACATGCGCAACCTGACGATCTTCCCCAACCTCCAGCTGGCGGACAATGCCTCCAGCCAGATGCGCGTCATCCGTCCGCTCGCGCCCGGCCTCACCGAGATGCAGACCTGGTGCATCGCCCCGCGTGGCGAGAGCGCGCAAGCGCGTGCCTTCCGCATCCGGCAGTATGAGGATTTCTTCAATCCGACCGGCATGGCCACGCCCGACGACACGGTCTGCTACGAGGAAGCGCAGCTCGGCATGGCCGAGCAGGCGCGGCCCTGGCTGCAGGGCCATGCGCGCGGCCTCACCGCGTCGGTCGAGGGCGGCAACGACTATGCCGACATGATCGAGCTGAAGCCGGCGCGCAGCGTGCTGGCCGACGCGCAACTCTGCGACGAGAGCCTGTTCGGCAGCTATTATCGCGCCTGGGCGCAGCGCATGGCCGAGGTGGTTGCATGAGTGCGCTGAGCGAGGCGGAAGCCGCCGCTTTCCTCTATCGCGAGGCACTGATGCTCGACCGGCTGGATTTCGATCCGTGGCTGGCGCTCTACGCGCCCGACTGCATCTTCTGGATGCCGGCCTGGCGGGACGACGGCACCCAGACCGACGATCCCGACCGCGAGCTGTCGCTCATCTACTATCGCGGCCGGCGCAATCTGGAGGATCGCGTCCAGCGCATCCGCTCGGGTTTCTCGGTCGCGTCGGTGGTGATGCCGCGCGTGGCGCACATGATCGGCAATGTGCTGGCGGAGACGGTCGATGAAAGGACGGTGCGCACCGACTCCTCCTTCATCGTGAACGTCCAGGATGTGCGGACCAATCGCGCCCATGCCTATTTCGGCCGCTACGAGCATGAGCTGGTGCGGCAGGACGGCGAATGGAAGATCGCGCGCAAGGTCATCCGGCTGATGAACGACGTCGTGCCGACGATGCTCGACGTCTACGGCATATAGGGGGAGGACCCATATGCCGTCGCTCATATCGATGCCCCGCGTCGCGATCGTCGGCGCCGGCGCGATGGGTTGCCTGTTCGCGGCACGGCTCGCCGGGCAGGGCGCCCATGTGACGCTGGTCGATGTCGATCGCGCCCGGCTGACGGCGATCGCCGAGCAAGGCATCATGCTGACTGACGACGACGGCACGCGGACGCTGGCGGTGGAGGCCGCGACGGCGGCGGATCTGACCGGACCCGTCGACCTGCTGATCCTCTTCACCAAGGGGCTGCACAGCGCCGCCGCCGTCCGCTCGGTCGCGCATCTGGCGGCCGCTCGCCCGATCGCCCTCACGCTGCAGAACGGCATCGGCAATGCCGAGCTGCTCGCCGAAGCGTTCGGCGCGGATCAAGTGCTCATGGGCACGGCGCATATACCGGCGGACCTGACCGGCCCCGCGGCCGTGCTGACCCATGGATTCGGCCATCTCGATCTTGGCGGCTTCACCCCGGTTGCGCACGAGCGTGCGCCGGCGGTCGCCGCGCTGCTGGAGCGCGCCGGCTTCGGCGCGCATGTCGCCCGGGACGTGAATGCGGCGGTGTGGGAGAAGGTCGCCTTCAACGCCGCGCTCAATGCCCTGGGGATGATCTGCGAAGTGCCCAATGCCGGTGTAGACAATGAGCCCGGCCGGCGGATCGCGCTGCGCGTGGTGGATGAGACCGTGGCCGTCGCGGCGGCCGCCGGTATCGTCATCGATCGCCCGCGGATCGCGGACACGGTCGACAAGGCACTGCGGGAACATGCCCATCACAAGGCCTCGATGCTGCAGGACCGCGAGCATGGCCGCCGCACGGAGATCGAGACCATCAACGGCGCCATTGCCCGGGAAGGTGCCCGCCTCGGCGTTCCGACCCCGGTCTGCGACACGCTGGCCGATCTGGTGCGGGTCATCGAGCTGGCGGCTGACGCATGAGGGTAGCGACGCCGCGATATTGAACAAGGAACTCGGGCCAAGCGCTTCAAGACGAGACCGATCGACAATCACGGGAGGATAGCCATGGCACGATTTTCGGGACGGACTCGGACGGGACCGGCGCTACTTTTCGCTCTTTCACTGCCGGTCACAGGCGCCCTGGCGGCTGATGAACCCATCGCGATCGAGCGGCAAGGCAGCTTCCAGGCTGGCGGCAAGATGATTGGCGATGCCGAGCGGGGCACGCTCCATTGCGACCATGGCTTCGTCGAATATCAGATCCCGGTGAACCCCCGGAAGATCTCGCTGTTCCTCTGGCACAGCTCCAGCGTCCATGTCTGGCAGCAGCGCTGGGACGGCGGAGAGGGCTATCAGTCCATCCTGCTGCGCCGGGGCTATCCGGTCTATCTCTGGGATGGGCCGCGCGTCGGCCGGGGCAATATGGGCTGCGAAGCCTATACCTATGCGCCGGTGATCGGCCAGGACCAGCGCAACTGGATCGCCTGGCGGTTCGGCCCCAAGGCCGGCGAGTGGTTCCCCAACGTCCAGTTCCCGAAGGACAGCGCCGAGGCTCTCGATCAGGCCATGTCGGCGCGCTATGACGAGTTCGACGTCGCCAAGAACGCTCATCTGGAGGCCGAGGCAGGAGCGCAGGCGATCGACAGGATCGGGCCGAGCGTGCTGCTCACCAATTCCGCCGGCGACTGGCGCGCCATGCTCGCGGCGCTCAAGAGTGACAATGTGAAGGGGATCGTCGCCTATGAGCCGGCTGCCTTCGTTTTTCCCGAAGGCGAGGGGCCGCAGGGCGAGGAGACCGGCTTCGGTCCGACCCATGTGCCGCTCGACCAGTTCATGCGCCTCACCCGCATCCCGATCCAGCTCGTCTGGGGCGACAATACGGACGGGACCTTCTGGACGCGCAATGTGGAGCTCAGCCGCCAGTTCGTCGAGATCGTGAACGCTCATGGCGGTCATGCCGAGGTGCTGATGCTTCCCTCGGTCGGCCTGCGCGGCAACACGCACATCCCGTTCGCCGACCTCAACAATGCGCAGGTTGCCGAGCAGCTCGCCCAGTTCCTGCGCAAGAACGGTCTCGATCAGCGCTGAGCGGCGGGCTCGCGGAAGCGGGCAGTCCGAGCACCAGTGGTGTCACCATGTGCGTTGACAGCATCATGCCTTGCCCGCATTCTTCAGCGGCTCGCTTACGCGACATGGGAGAGACTTTCGCCGATTGACCGGTGAAGGCGCCGACGGAGCAACCCCCCGGGAAACTCTCAGGCAAAAGGACCATGTCGTCAGGGCAATCTGGAGAGTGGCGTTCCGCCCGGAGCGCCCACCGAAGGGGAAGGTCCGCCGCGCCACGCGGTCGCCGGGCCAAGCTCTCAGGTACCCGGACAGATGGGGGTGACATGGCGGTGCAAGACGCCGTGTCACATCGTCCCTCTGGCCCTGGAGTTACCCGACGTGCCCCATATTCTCGTCATCGGCGCCGGCATTACCGGTATCACCAGCGCCTATGCGCTGCTCAATCGCGGCTTCCAGGTGACGGTCGTCGACCGGCATCGCTACCCCGCCATGGAGACCAGCTTCGCCAATGGCGGCCAGCTCTCCGCGAGCAATGCGGAGGTGTGGAACAGCTGGGCGACGGTGCTCAAGGGCATGCGCTGGATGATGCGTTCGGACGCGCCGCTGCTCATGAACCTGAAGCCGAGCCTGCACAAATATGGCTGGCTCGCCGAGTTCTGCGGGCAGATCCGCAACTACCGCGCCAACACCATCGAGACGACGCGCCTCGCCATCGCCGCGCGCGAGCACCTCTTCGAGATCGCGCGCAAGGAAGCGATCGATTTCGATCTGGAGCAGCGCGGCATCCTGCACATCTATCATGACAGGTCGACTTTCGACGTGGCGGCGCGCGCCAACGCGCTGCTGCTCGAAGGCGGGCTCGATCGCCGCGCGGTGACGCCCGCGGAGATGAAAAGCATCGAGCCGACCCTGCATGGCGACTTTTTCGGCGGCTTCTACACGCCGGGGGATTCGACCGGCGACATCCACAAATTCACGTGCGGTCTTGCCGAAGCCTGCCGGCGCCTGGGCGCGACCTTCATGCTCGGCTCCACCGTCGGCAAGATCGACATTTCGGGCGAATTGCCCAGCGTCGAGATCGAGATGGGCGAGGGAGACGCGGCGCGGACCGAGACGATCCGGCCCGACCTGCTGCTGGTCTGCGCGGGAGTCGCCAGCCGCCGCATCGCCGCCATGGCGGGCGACCGGGTGAACATCTACCCGGTGAAGGGCTATTCGATCACCGTCCGCCTCGACGATGCGCGCAGCCAGGACGCGGCGCCGATGGTCAGCCTGCTCGACGAAAGCGCCAAGATCGTGACCAGCCGGCTGGGGCGGGATCGCTTCCGCGTCGCCGGCACCGCCGAGTTCAACGGTGAGAATCGCGACATCCGCGCCGACCGCATCGCTCCGCTGGTGCGCTGGTCCGAGCGGCATTTTCCGGCCGTGTCGACCGAGCAGGTGGTTCCCTGGGCAGGCCTGCGTCCGATGACGCCCAGCATGATGCCGCATGTGCGTTTCAGCCGGCATTCGCGCATCTTCTACAATACCGGCCATGGTCATCTGGGCTGGACGCTCTCGGCCGCAACCGCACAGCTGACCGCGGCGGCGATCGGCGAAGCCATGGCCGCCTGACCCGATCGTCCGGTAGGGGCTGGACCTTCGCACCTGCACGCGGCACAGGCGAGGCATGACTCAGCTTCGCACCCTCTATCCCGAGATCGAACCCTATGCGACCGGCATGCTGGAGGTCGGCGACGGCCACAGCATCCGCTATGAGCGTTGCGGCACACCCGGCGCCAAGCCGGCCGTGTTCCTGCACGGCGGGCCGGGCGGCGGCATCTCGCCCAAGCATCGGCGCCTGTTCCATCCGCAGGCCTATGACGTGCTGCTGTTCGACCAGCGCGGCTGCGGCCAGTCGACGCCGCACGCCAGCCTGGAGGCCAACACCACCTGGCATCTGGTCGGCGACATCGAGCGGCTGCGCATGCTGATGGGTGTCGACCAATGGCAGGTGTTCGGCGGGAGCTGGGGCTCGTCGCTCGCGCTGGCCTATGCGCAGACCCATCCAGAGCGGGTGAGCGAGCTTGTGCTGCGCGGCATCTTCACTGTGCGGGAATCCGAGCTGCACTGGTATTATCAATTCGGCGCCTCGGAGGTCTATCCCGAGAAATGGGAAGAATTCCTCGCGCCCATCCCGCCGGAAGAACGCGGCGACCTGCGCGCCGCCTATCGCAAGCGGCTGACCCATGAAGACGAGGCGGTGCGGCTGGAAGCGGCGCGGGCCTGGAGCCTGTGGGAAGGTCGCACGCTCACCCTGCTGCCCGATCCGGAAACCAGCGATCCGTTCGGCGACCCGCATTTCGCGCTCGCCTTTGCGCGGATCGAAAATCATTATTTCGTCCATCATGGCTGGCTGGAGGACGGCCAGCTGCTGCGCGACGTCGAGAAGATCCGCCACATCCCGGCGACGATCGTCCAGGGCCGGTGGGACATGGCCTGCCCGGTGCGCACAGCGCACGCGCTGCACCGCGCCTGGCCGGAGGCGGACTATCATCTGATCGAGGATGCCGGCCATGCCTATTCCGAGCCCGGCATCCTCGACCGGCTGATCCGCGCGACCGATGCCTATGCAGGGCTGTAACGGACCGTGAGCGCGGACGGCCATCTGGACATGCCCGCGACGAGCGCGGAGGGCGCCCCGTCCGAGCCGGACGGACTGCCGCAGCCGCGCCGCACCTGGGCGCTCATCGGCCTGTGGACCGGCATGTCGATGTCGGTCATCGACAGCTCGATCGCCAATATCGCGCTGCCCTCCATCGCGCGCGACCTTCAGGTGAATGCCGCGACCGCGACCTGGGTGGTCACGGCCTATCAGATCGCCATCGTCATGACGCTGCTGCCGGTCGCCGCGCTGGGCGAGCGGCTGGGTTATGGCCGCGTCTATCTGGGCGGTCTCGTGCTGTTCGTGATCATGTCGGCGGCCTGCGCCTTCGCGCCCAATCTGGAGGCGCTGGCCGCCTTTCGCTTCGGCCAGGGGCTGGGCGGCGCGGCGATGATGGGCGTCAACGGCGCCCAGATGCGCCACACCTGGCCCAGCGACGTGCTGGCGCGGGGCATCGGCTATAATGCGCTGGTGGTCTCCTGCACCGCCGCGGCCGGACCGGCCATTGCCGGGCTGGTGCTCTCGCTCACCACCTGGCACTGGCTGTTCCTCATCAACATTCCGATCGGGATGGCCGCGCTCGCACTGGTGGTGCGGTTCGGACCGCGCACGCCCTCGGTGACGCGGCTGTTCGACTGGCCGGACGCGCTGCTCAACGCCTTCATGTTCGGCGCCCTGTTCCTCGCGCTCTCGGAGGCGGCGCATGGTCGCTGGTCGCTCTGGCTCGGCTGCATGAGCGCGGTCGCGCTCGGCACCGGCGTCTGGCTGATCCATCGCCTGCGTAGCAAGCCGCGGCCGCTGATCCCGTTCGACCTGCTCGGCATCGCGCGGATGCGCTTCGCCTATGGCGCGTCGATCTGCGGCTTCGCGGCGCAGATGGGCATGCTGGTGACGCTGCCCTTCCTGCTGGAGAAGGATCGCGGACTGGACGCGGCGCAGGTCGGCCTGCTCATCCTGCCGCTGCCGATCGCGCTCGGCGTGACCTCGGCAATCGCGGGGCGGCTGGCGGAACGGCCCTGGGCGAGCCTGATGAGCGCGGCCGGCCTGCTGCTCCAGGCGCTCATGCTGGCGACCATGGCGCTGCTGCTGCCGACCAGTGCGCCAGTCGGCCTCATCGCGCTCGCCATGGGCCTTGGCGGCGTCGGCTTCGGTCTGTTCCAGTCGCCGAACAACAATGTGATGCTGCGCACCGGTCCGCTCGACCGCGCCGGCGCGGCGGCGGGGATGCAGGCCCAGTGCCGGCTGGTCGGCCAGACTGCCGGCGCGCTGATCGCCGCGGTGAGCCTGCGCTTTGCCGGGGAAAGCTCCACCGTCACGCTCTGGGTCTCCGTCCTGCTCGCTTGCTGTGCGGCCGCGCTGGCACGGCGGCGATAGCGCCTGCGCCGCTGGAAACGGTCGTTTCCCGATGTCGGAAGACCGCGTCCGGCGTTGATGGCGCCGGCAAGCTGGCCTAGAACGGGATGCAGGAACCGCGCGGTGCGCATGCGCGGTATCGCGATGTCGGAGATGATCGGGGAGGACATGGATATTGCCGTCTAAAGGACGTGCCGACGCTAGCCACTCGCAGGCCGCATCGCCCGCGATGCGGCGCGACGCGCGCGAGCGTCGGGAGGCGCTGATCCGGGCGGCCGCCGACTGTTTCGCCGAGAAGGGCTATACGGTGCCGCTGGAGGAGATCTGCGCACGCGCCGGCGTGGGGCGCGGCACGCTCTATCGGAATTTCCGGGATCGCGCGGCGCTGGCGCTGGCCGTGTTCGAGCAGGATATCGACACGCTGAAAGCCACGATCGACATGTCCCGGCCGATAGACGAAGTGGTCGGCGATATCGTGCGCAGCGGCGCCAAGGCATCCGCCCTGTTCACACGCATGGCCATCGAACTGCCGCTTAGCCGCGAGAATCTCGATGATTTCCATCATCTGGGCGAGCGCATGGCCGCGATCATCCAGCCGCTCGTGGACAGGGGGCATGCGGACGGCGTGCTGCGCCCGGACCTCGGCGTGATCGACATCCTGCTCTCCATGCGGATGATCAGCGGCCTTCTGTTGCCGCAGATGAGCGAGGCGGAGATCCGGGAGAAGATCGATCGGTCCATGGCGCTGCTGATGCGCGGTCTCAGCGGGACTTGCGGCACATCCCGCCCGGCCGGCGGCTGATCCCGCAGCGGGTTGAGCCGGTTCCACATCCTCCCTAAGCCCGATCGACCAACAGAGGAGGATCGTCTTGATGCGTGCATTGGTTTTGATGGGTTTCTGTCTGGCGCTGGCGGCATGTGGCTCGCGCGAGGAAAGCGCGACGATCGGGGGCGCAACCTTCACCAGCAACGAAGGCGACGGCACGGCGACGATCACGACCGATAAGGGCACGCTTTCCACGGTCGACGGCGCGGCTGCGGCCAATGTCCAGATGCCGTCCTTCGCCCCCAAATATCCCGGTTCCACCATCCTGAGCGCGGTCAAGACCGAAACCGATGAACGCACCAACCATATGGTGAGCATCGAGACGGGGGACAGCGTCGACAAGGTGGTGGCCTTCTACGAGAAGGCGTTCAAGGATGCGGGGATGACCATCTCGTCCCGGATGATGGCGGAGGATGGCGGTCTCATGGCGGCCGAAGGCGATGGCAGGAAGGCTTCGATCGCCGTCTCGTTCGAGGATGGCAAGACATCGGTTGTCGTCAACTTCTCGGAAGCCTGAGGAAGCGACGGGGCTCCAACGCTGCGTTCAAAGGCCCCCCTTTACCTCTCCTGCAAGCGAGAGGGGAAATAACAAGGTCAGTCCTTCGTCTCCTCCGCCCAGCCCAGTCCCAGGCTCTTCTGCACTGCGACATAGCTGTTCGCGAGCGCAGCCTTGCCCTGGCTGAGCGCGGCGGCGGCGGAGAGGCGTTGCCGTTCGATGTCGAGCTGGTCGATCAATGCGCTGGTGCCGGCTTCGACTCGCTGCCTGTTGAGCGTCGCCGCACGCGCGGCGGCCTGGTCGGCGCGGGCCAGGCTGGCGAGCTGCAGCCGCGCATGGCCGAAGCGGGAGAGCGAGGTCTCGGCATCTTCCAGCGCAGCGAGCACGGCCTTGCGATATTGCGCCACGGCCTGGTCGCGCTGCGCCTCGGTGCGACGCACCTCGGCCGTGCCGCGTCCAAAATCGAGGAAGGACCAGCTCAGCTGCGGCGCTGCCAGTGCGGTCAGCTTGTCGATGTCGAACACGTCGCCCGGCGAGCTGCCGCCCAGTCCGAGAATGCCCATGAAGCTGAGGCGCGGCAGGCGTCTCGCCTCCGCGACGCCGATCGCCGCGTTGCTCGCCGCCAGCGTCCGTTCCGCTGCCCTTATGTCGGGGCGGTGCGCAACCAGGCTTGTGGGGTCTCCGATCGCCACCTCGGCAGGGGGCAGAGGGATCGGCGCGCCGGCGGCGAGCTGCTGGTCGAGCGTTCCGGGCGCGCGCCCTGTCAGCACCGCCAGCTGGTCGAGATAGGTGTCGACATCGGCATGGAGCGGCTGGACCTGTGCCTTCGTGCTGTCGAGCTGCTGTTGCAGCCGTTCGACATCGAGCGCCGTGGCGGTGCCGCCCTCATAGCGCTGGCGCATCAGGCCGAGCTGCTGCTCCTGTAGCGCGATCGACTGTTCGTTGAGCGCGAGCCGGGCCTGGGCATCGCGCAGATTGACATAGGCTTGCGCCACTTGCGCGGAAAGGCTCACCTGCATGTCGGCGAGATCGGCCTGGCGGGCGCCGACCGTGGCGCGGGCCTGCTCGAGCTGCCGGCGGCTGCCGCCGAACAGGTCGATCTCCCAGGAGGCGTTGAGGCCGAGATTGTAGATATCGAGCGAGGTCGAATCCTCGCCGTCGTCCAAGGGCGGCAGCTCGGCATGGCCATAGATGACATTGGCGCTGACGCTGGGCAGCCGGTCGGCCTGGCGCGCGCGCAACTGGGCCATGGCTTCGCGGATGCGGGCCTGCGCGACATCGATGTCGGGATTATGGGCAAGGGCGTCACCGACCAGCGCATCGAGCGTCGGATCATTCATCGCTTCCCACCAGCGGGCGAGCCCCGGCGCCGGCCGCAGGGCCGGGTCCTGTGCGCGCACGAAGCTGTCGCCGGGCGCGGCGTCGGAGGGCGCGGCGGGCGGCCCTGCATAGTTCGGCCCGACCGTGCAGGCCGCGAGCAGCAAGGGGAGGGCGAGGGGAGAGCGTTTCTTCATCAGTGCATGGCGCCTGCGGATGCGTCCTTGGGCAGGGGACGCAGGAAAAAGACGAACGGGATGACGATCAGCGTGCCGATCCCCATCAGCCAGAAAATATCATTGTAGGTCATCACCAGCGCCTGGACCTGGAGCTGCTGCGAGAGCAGCCGCAGCGCCGTCGGCTCGCCGCCAAGCATCTGGCTGAGGCCAGCCACATAGTCCTGCACGTTGAGCGAATTGGCGTTGAGCACTTCCTCGAGCCGCCGGTTGTGGAACCAAAGCCGCTGGTCCTGGATGACCGAGATGCCTGCCAGCGCCAGGCTGCCGCCCAGATTGCGCACCGAGTTGAACAGGCCAGAGGCGTCGCCCGCATCCTCGCGCGGCACGGATTGGATGGCGGCCTGGCTGAGGAACAGCATGCCCAATATCTGCCCGACGCCGCGCATGAGCTGCGAAGCGACGAAATCGCCGCCGACCGAATCGATGTTCAGATGCGCGTCGATGAGCGATGATCCGCCCATGATGGCGAGGCCGGCGGCCACGGCGAGGCGGATGTCGATGGTGCGGATGAGGATCGGCACCATGGCCATCATGAACAGGCTGGGAATGCCGGAAATGAGCACGATCTGGCCGGCCTGCAGCGCATTGTAGCCGGCGATGGCGGCAAGGAACTGCGGGATCACATAGGCGGTGCCGTAAAGCACGACGCCCAGCACCGTCGCCATGAGCGCGACGGAGCCGAACTGCCGGTCGAGCAGCAGCGAGAGCTTGATGACCGGGCGCCTGGCGGTGATCTGCCCGGCGAAGAGCAGTGCGAAGCCCAGCGCCGAGACGCCGGCCATCCACCAGATCAACTCGGAGGCGAACCACTGCTCGCGCTGGCCTTCCTCCAGGAACACGGTGAGGCCGCCCAGGCCCAGCGCCAGCCCCGCCACGCCCAACCAGTCCGCCTCGCCGAGCAGGTCCAGACGCGTGCGCTCGTGCGGCAGGCCGACGAGCAGCAGCACCATGAGCAGCGCGCAGATCGGCAGGTTGATGAAGAAGGCATAGTGCCAGCTGATATTCTCGGTGAGCCAGCCGCCAAGCAGCGGCCCGATCACCGGGCCCATGATCGCAGTGACGCCGAACAGGGCGATCCCGACCGGCTGCTGCCGGCGCGGCAGGCGCATCGCGATGATGGTCTGCGCGGTCGGGATCATCGCCCCACCGGTGAAGCCCTGACCGACGCGGCCGACGATCATCATCATGAGGCTGTCGGCAAAGCCGCAGACCACCGAGAAGATAGTGAACAGCACGGCGACGATCAGCAGGAAGGTACGCAGCCCGAGCAGCCGCTGCAGCCAGGCGGCCATCGGGATGATGACGATCTCTGCGACCAGATAGGAGGTCGCGACCCAGGTGCCTTCAGTGCCGGTCGCGCCGATCTCGCCCTGGATGGTCGGCAGCGCGGAATTGACGATCGAGATGTCGAGCGTCGCCATGAGCGCGCCGAGCGTGCCCGCGGCGACCGCCAGCCAGGCCGTGATGTCGGCCTTTTCGACCGGCGGGGCGCCGGCGGATGCAGGGCTGGCGACGGCTTCGGCCATGTCAGCCCCGCGTCCGGCCCGCCTGTTCGGCCTGGATGCGGCGCGGCGCATCCTTGGCGGAGATGGTGTCGACCGTCACCGTCACGGAGAGGCCGGGCACCAGCAGCTGCCGCGCCTCGGGCGTCGCGTCGATCTCGATGCGGATCGGCACGCGCTGGACGATCTTGGTGAAGTTGCCGGTCGCATTCTCCGGCGGCAGCAGCGAGAATTGCGCGCCCGTGCCCGGTGAGATGCTGGAGACGCGGCCACGGATCTCGGTGCCGTCCAGCGCGTCGATGCTGATCGTCGCCGGCTGGCCGGGGCGGATCAGGCCGATCTGCGTCTCCTTGAAATTGGCGACGATATAGAGCTTGTCGAGCGGCACCAGCGACATGAGCCGCAGGCCCGGCTGGACGAACTGTCCGGTCGTGACCGTCCGATCGCCCACGCGGCCCGCAATGGGCGCGCGCAGCAGCGTCGCGCTGAGGTCCACATTGGCCGAGGCGCGCTGGGCGCGAGCACTCTCGGCCTGCGCGTCGAACTGCTCGATCTGGCTCTGGAAGGTCGCGACGCGGCGCTCCTGCATGGCGAGCGCGGCTTCGAGCGCGCGCACCTGCGCGGCGGACTGCTCGGCGGTCGAGCGCAGCTCGGCGAGCTGCTCGCGCCGCTCCGCGCCGGACGCGGCGAGCGGCGTGTAGCGGGCGACCTGCGCGGCGTCGTAGCTGGCCTTGGCGCGCGCCTGGGCGAGCTGGGCGCGCGCCTGCGCGATGGTCGCCTGCTGCTCGCGGATGCTCGCGCGGATATTATCGGCGCCGGCGCGCGCCACGGCGATCTGCGCTTCCGCCTGCGCCTGCCGCGCCTCATAGTCGCGCGCCTCGATCCGCAGCAGCGGCTGGCCGGCCGTCACGTCCTGATTGTCCCTGACCAGCAGCTCGGAGACATAGCCGGCGACGCGCGGGGCGATCGTCACCATGTCGGCGCGCACCTGCGCGTCGTTGGTCTCCTCATAGTATTTGCCGCGCAGCTCATGATAGGCGAACCAGATGCCCACGGCGAGCACCGCCGCGACGGCGACGATGAGCAGGATCATGCGGGCGCGCGGGCTGAGGCGGCCGGCGGGCTTGCTCGCGCCATTCTCCGCCGGCTGGTCCTCGGTTTGGCTGTCTTGGGTCATGCGACGCTTTCATCTGGGCCGGGGCGATCCGGGCTTTGCGGCCGGACAGGACATCATCCGGCGAATCAATAACCGGACACGATGTCCGCTTATTGCAGTTGCGAAAGGCTGGCAAGGCGGAAGTGGGATGGGCGATCGGGAAATCAATCCAGGTGCCTTTGGTTGGTGATGTTGACAAATCAATTCAGACTGGACTTGGCTGGCCACTCCGGCGAAGAGAAGCGCAACCGATTGGCGTGGCCGACATGTGCAGGAGAGCGATGATGGAATTCACCCGTATCAACCCGGTGACCGGCGAGGTCGCTTCCTCCGCCACGGCCATGCAGGCCGGCGACATCCCCGCCATCGTGGCGCAGGCGCAGGCCGGCTTCGTCGCCTGGTCGGCGCTCGGCCCCAATGCGCGGCGCGCCGTGCTGATGAAGGCGGCGAACGCGCTGGAAGCCCGCGCGGAGGCGTTCGTCGAGGCGATGATGGGCGAGATCGGCGCGACCAGGGGCTGGGCGCTGTTCAATCTCGGCCTCGCGGCGAGCATGGTGCGCGAGGCCGCGGCGCTCACCACGCAGATTGCTGGTGAGGTCATCCCGTCGGATAAGCCGGGCTGTCTCGCCATGGCACTGCGCGAGCCGGTCGGCGTCATCCTCGGCATCGCGCCTTGGAACGCCCCGATCATCCTCGGCGTACGCGCCATCGCCGTGCCGCTCGCCTGCGGCAACAGCGTGATCCTGAAAGCCAGCGAGACTTGCCCGCGCACTCATGCGCTCATCATCGAGGCGTTCGCCGAGGCTGGTTTCCCGGAAGGGGCTGTCAATGTCGTCACCAATGCGCCGGCCGACGCAGGCGAGGTGGTCGGCGCGCTGATCGACGCGCCGGAGGTGCGGCGCATCAATTTCACCGGCTCGACGGCGGTGGGCCGGATCATCGCGAAGCGGGCGGCCGAGCATCTGAAGCCCTGCCTGCTGGAGCTGGGCGGCAAGGCGCCGCTCATCATATTGGAGGATGCCGATCTGGACGAGGCAGTGAAGGCCGCCGCGTTCGGCGCCTTCATGAACCAGGGCCAGATCTGCATGTCGACCGAGCGGATCATCGTCGTGGATGCGATCGCCGATGACTTCGCGGCGAAGTTCAAGGCCAAGGTCGCATCCATGCCGGTCGGCGATCCGCGCGAGGGCACGACGCCGCTCGGTGCCGTGGTCGACGCCAAGGCCGTGGCGCATTGCCGATCGCTGATCGAGGATGCGCTGGGTCATGGCGCCGAGCAGCTCATCGGCGGCGAGACGACCGCCAATGTGCTCATGCCCGCGCATGTCATCGACAAGGTGACGCCGGACATGAAGCTGTTCCGCGACGAGAGCTTCGGCCCGGTCGTCGGCATCATCCGCGCGCGCGACGCAGATCATGCCGTCGAACTCGCCAACGACACCGAATATGGCCTCTCCGCCTCGGTCTTCACGCGGGACATCGCCAAGGGCCTCGGCATCGCCCGGCGCATCCAGTCGGGCATGTGCCATGTCAATGGCCCCACCGTGCATGACGAGGCGCAGATGCCGTTCGGCGGCGTCAAGGGCTCGGGCTATGGCCGCTTCGGCGGCAAGGCCGGCATCGACAGCTTCACCGAGCTGCGCTGGGTGACGGTCGAGACGCTGCCGGGGCATTATCCGATCTGATCGGCTTGCGGACCGGAATGACCGGTTGCGAGCCAAGAGCGGCCATTCGCGTCATGAACCGATCGCCCTCTCAAGCGATCGTCATCAGGCTCGCATTGCCGCCGGATGCGGTCGTGTTGATCGAGGTGGAGACTTCCTCGACCAGCCAGTCCAGCCGATAGGCGGGCTCGCGGTTGCAGGCGGCGGGACTTGCCGCTTGCGGAAGCAGCACGGGGCCGGTGCGCCGCGCGATCGCTTCCAGGGCGCTGCGGACATCGTCGCCCTCGCCCTCGATCAGCACGCCCGCAAAGGCTTCCTCCGCGCCGGCATTGAGCCGTGCCGCCACGCTTGCCGGAAGATCGGAGGGCAGGGCCATGCCCTCGATGCGCGCGCGATTGCCGGTCGCCAGCACGGCGGCGATCTGTTGGCGCAGGCCCGCCGGCGTCTTCGGCATCAGCAGGATCGCGCCGCGCGGATGCAGCGCATAGAGATTGCGCTCGCCGACCGGTCCGGGCAGCTCCGTCTCCAGCCCCAGCGGCGTGTGCATGCCATAGGCGCGCGCGATGCCCGCGGCCTCGCCTTCGCCGATCCGCTCCAGCCAGGCGGCGAAATCCGCCAGCGCGGGATCAGTGCGCGGGGCGCGTACGGGAGCGGCGACCGCTGCATTCTCGACCAGCCGGCCCAGATAGAGCGGCCCGCCCGCCTTGGGACCGGTGCCGGAAAGCCCACGCCCGCCGAACGGCTGCACGCCCACCACCGCACCGATCATGTTGCGGTTCACATAATGGTTGCCGGCGCGCACGCGGCTCGTGACGCGGGCGATCGTCTCCTCCAGCCGCGTGTGCAGGCCGAAGGTGAGGCCGTAGCCGGTCGCGTTGATCGCGGCGATCAGCCGGTCGATCTCGGCGCGCTTGTAGCGGATCACGTGCAGCACCGGGCCGAACACTTCGCGGGTCAGCTCGGCGATATCCGGCAGTTCGATGATCGTCGGCGGCACGAAGGTGCCATATGCCGTCTCGGCGGGCAGGGCGAGCTGCTCCACGGCATGGCCGCGCGCGCGCATCGCCTCGATATGCGCTTCCAGATTGGCCTTGGCCTCGGCGGTGATGACCGGGCCGATGTCGATCGCCAGCCGGTCGGTCCGGCCGATACGCAGCTCCCTGAGCGCGCCGCGCAGCATGGTGAGCACCCGGTCGGCGATGTCCTCCTGCAGGCAGAGGATGCGCAGCGCCGAGCAGCGCTGGCCGGCACTGTCGAAGGCCGAGGTGATGACGTCCGCCACCACCTGCTCGGGCAGGGCGGAGGAATCGACGATCATCGCATTCTGTCCGCCGGTCTCGGCGATGAGCGGGATCGGCTTGCCGGCCGGCGAGAGCCGCTGGGCGAGCTGACCCTGTATGAGCCGCGCGACTTCGGTGGAGCCGGTGAACATGACGCCGGCCGTGCCGGGCGCGCCGACCAGCGCGGCGCCGACCGCTCCGTCGCCGGGGATGAGCTGCAGCGCATCGGCGGGCACGCCGGCCTGATGCAGCAGGCTGACCGCCTCGGCGGCGATGAGCGGCGTCTCCTCGGCCGGCTTGGCGAGCACAGGATTGCCGGCGACCAGCGCGGCGGCGACCTGCCCGGTGAAGATTGCCAGCGGGAAGTTCCAGGGCGAGATGCACACGACGGGGCCCAGCGGCGGCGTCTCCAGCGTCAGTGTGGCGCGCGCCTGATGGGCATAGTAGCGCAGGAAATCGACGGCCTCGCGCACCTCGGCGATGGCGTTGGGCATCGACTTGCCGGCCTCGCGCATGATGAGGCCGAGCAGGATCGGCATGCGCGCCTGCATCGCATCGGCGGCGCGTTCGAGCATGGCGGCGCGGTCGGCGGCGGGTAGGAGCGGCCATTTGGAGAGAGCGGCGCGCATCACGGCGGCGACGGCCTGCGCCGGCGCCAGCTCGATGACGGTGCCGACCCGATCGCGATGGTCGCCTGGATTATAGACGCCGCGTTCCGTGCCGGCCCCATCGGCTGGCGCCGCGATCCAGGGCAGGGCGGCGCTGCGCTGTAGCGCACCGGACAGGGCAGCGAGCACGGTCTCGTCGCTCAGGTCCAGGCCCGCGGAATTGCGCCGGTCGGGATAAAGATCGGCGGGCAGGGCGATCTGGTCGTGCTTCGCGCCGGGCAGCGCCATGGCCGTCACCTGCGCCACCGGATCGGCGATCAGCTCGTCGATCGACACGCGCGGATCGGCGATGCGGTTGACGAAGCTCGAATTGGCGCCATTCTCCAGCAGCCGGCGGACCAGATAGGCGAGCAGCGTCTCGTGCGTGCCGACCGGCGCATAGATGCGGCAAGGGCGGCCGAGCTTGTTGGGCCCGACAACTTCCTCGTAAAGCGGCTCGCCCATGCCGTGCAGGCACTGGAACTCATAGTCGCCCGGCGCGAAGTCCGGCCCGGCCATATGATAGATGGTCGCCAGCGACTGGGCATTGTGCGTCGCGAATTGCGGGAACAGCACATCCTTGTGGGCGAGCAGCTTTGCCGCGCAGGCGACATAGGCGACGTCGGTATGGACCTTGCGCGTATAGACGGGGAAGTCCGGCAGCCCGTCCACTTGCGCGCGCTTGATCTCGGCGTCCCAATAGGCGCCCTTCACCAGCCGCACCATGATGCGCCGCCCGGCGCGGCGGGCGAGGTCGACGATCCAGTCGATGACGAAGGGGCAGCGCTTGCCATAGGCCTGCACCACGAAGCCCAGGCCGTTCCAGCCGGCGAGCGCCGGGTCCAGCGCCAGGCTCTCCAGCAGGTCGAGCGAGAGTTCGAGCCGGTCGGCTTCCTCGGCATCGATGTTGAGGCCGATGTCGTAGGATTTCGCCAGCGCCGCCAGCCCGGCCACGCGCGGCAGCAACTCGCCCATCACCCGGTCGGCCTGAGAACGGGCATAGCGCGGATGCAGGGCGGAGAGCTTGATGGAGATGCCGTTGCCCGCATAGGGCCCGCACCCGGCCGCCGCCGCGCCGATGGCGTGGATGGCCCGCTCATAGGCGGCGAGATAGGCGGCGGCGTCCGCTTCCGTGGCCGCCGCCTCGCCCAGCATGTCGAAACTGTAGGTGAAGCCCTTCTCGTTGAGCTTGCCGGCGCGCTTCAGGGCTTCCTCGATCGTCTCGCCAGTGACGAACTGCTCGCCCATCATGCGCATGGCGATATCCACGCCGCGCCGCACGACCGGCTCGCCGGCCCGGCCGATGAGCCGGGTGAGCGCTGCGCCGAGGCTGCCGTCATTCACCGGATCGACCAGCTTGCCGGTGACGACCAGCCCCCAGGTGGCGGCATTGACGAACAGCGAGCGGCCGCCGCCCAGATGCGCGGCCCAGTCGCCAGGCGCGATCTTGTCGCGGATGAGCGCGTCGCGCGTCGCCGCGTCGGGGATGCGCAGCAGCGCTTCGGCGAGGCACATCAGCGCCACGCCTTCCTGGCTGGAGAGCGCATATTCCTGCACCAGCCCCTCGACGCCGCTGCCCCTATGCTTGGCGCGCAGCCGCGTGACCAGCCCACGCGCGGTCTCTCGCGCGGCGAGGCGGACCGGCTCGGATAAGGTCGCGGCGGGGAGCAGGGCGGCGATGCAGTCCGGCTCGGCGCGGCGATAGGCGGCAGTGATCGCCTGGCGCAGGGGCGATTGCTCGCGGATCGGCGGGGCGAAGGCGGCGAAGGGCGGCAGACAGCTGTCGGACATGGCGCGTTCCTACATCATCCGGGCATGGCGGTCAGACTTTTCGTCGGCGCGGAGAGCGTCGATTTGCCTTCATATGGGCCCGATGCTAGCCATATGGAATGGCGAACGGCCCTGAAATGGTCGAACTGGATGGCTTCGATCGCAAGATCGTCGATGCACTCGTTCAGGACGGCCGCATGACCGTCACGGAGCTGGCTGCGCGTGTGGGCCTCTCCAAGACGCCTTGCCAGGTGCGCCTCAAGCATCTGGTCGAAAGCGGCGTCATCGCCGGCTTCCGCGCCATCGTCGATCCGCGCAAGCTGGGCGTGGATCATGTCGCCTTCACCGAGGTGAAGCTCTCCGACACGCGCGAGGCTGCCCTGCGCGCGTTCAACGCCGCCGTCCGCCGCATCCCCGAGGTGGAGGAATGCCATATGATCGCCAGCAGCTTCGACTATCTGCTCAAGGTCCGCACGCCTGACATCCGCCGCTACCGTGCCGTGCTGGCCGAGAAGATCTCCAGCCTGCCGCATGTGGCGAGCACGTCCACCTATGTGGCGATGGAGACGGTGCTGGACGATAGCGGCCCGGTGTTGCGGAAGGGCGGGTGAGGACCCCAACCTCACTTCGTCATTCCCGCGTTCGCGGGAATGACGAAGGAAAAGGCGATTATATCGTTTGCAAACCCGAGTGTCGAAGGGCCTAGCTGAGCCGCAGGTGAAGCGCACTTCGCTCCGCTCAGTAGCGCCCTTCGACTTCGCTCAGGGCGAACGGAGTGGGGCACAACTATAACAACCTCTCCGTCCGAGCCGAACCGAAGGGAACATAACGGCAGGAACCGGATCGCAGGTCAACACGCAATGAAACGTCGGATTTGCAAACGGCATAATCGCCAAGGAAAAGGGCTGGTTCGATGCCCCCTCAACACTCCACCACATTCACCGCCAGTCCGCCGAGGCTCGTCTCCTTGTACTGCGAGCGCATGTCCTCGCCGGTCTGGCGCATGGTCTCGATGACGGCGTCCAGGCTCACCACATGCGCGCCGTCGCCGCGCAGGGCGAGATAGGCGGCGTTGATCGCCTTGATGGCGCCCATGGTGTTGCGCTCGATGCAGGGGATCTGGACGAGGCCGCCGACCGGATCGCAGGTGAGACCCAGATTATGCTCCATGCCGATCTCGGCGGCATTCTCGATCTGCGCGTTGCTGCCGCCCAGCACCGCCGCCAGGCCCGCCGCCGCCATGGAGCAGGCGACGCCCACCTCGCCCTGGCAGCCCATCTCGGCCGCCGAGATGGAGGCGCGCTTCTTGTAGAGCAGGCCGATCGCCGCCGCCGTCGCCAGCAGCAGGCGCGATCCCGCCGCGTCCGCGCCCGGCACGAAGGTCTCGTAATAGCGCATCACCGCCGGGATCACCCCCGCCGCGCCATTGGTCGGCGCCGTCACCACGCGGCCGCCGGCGGCATTCTCCTCATTGACCGCGAGCGCCCACAGGCTCACCCACTCGAACACGTCGGAAGGCTGCACGGCATGGCCCTTGGCGGTCAGCGCCTGATGGATGGCGCGCGCGCGGCGGCGCACCTTGAGTCCGCCGGGCAATTCGCCGTCGCAGGAAAGACCCCGGTCGATGCAGGCGAACATGGCGGCGCGCACCCGGTCCAGCTGTGCGTCCGTCTCGGCCGCGTCGCGCCAGGCCGTCTCGTTGGCGAGCACGATCTCACCGATCGACAAGCCTTGCTCGGCGCCGATCGCCAGCAATTCCGCGCTCGACCCGAACGGATGCGGCAGGCGGATATTGCGCCGCACCGGCTCCACACCGGCCTCCACGATCGCGCCGCCGCCGATCGAGAGATAGCGCCGCGAAAGGCGGGTGCCGTCCGCGAACACCGCCTCGAAGATCATGCCGTTGGGATGCTCGGGCAGGAAGTCGTTGTCGAACAGCAGGTCGCGCGCTTCGTCGAAGGGGATATCGGCCGCGCCGTCCAGCCGCATCCGCCCCGTCCCGCGCAGGCGGGCGAGGATCGACGGCGCCTCGTCGGGGTCGACGGTCTCGGGCTCCCAGCCGGAGAGGCCGAGTAGCACCGCGCTGTCGGTCGCATGGCCATGGCCGGTGAGCGAGAGCGAGCCGTAGAGCGTGCAGCGCACGCGCTCGACGGCGCGGCCGTCCTGCGCCGCAAGCGCCGCGAACCGCCGCGCCGCGCGCATCGGTCCCACCGTATGCGAGCTGGATGGCCCGATACCGATGGTGAAGAGATCGAGGATGCTGACGGGATCAGTCTCGTCATGGTCGGCGAGAGGATCGGCGATGGGCGCGGGCGAGCCGAGGGACATGGAACCGAGATAGTTGACATGCGGCGTTTGTCCAAGCGCGACTGAGCCGCATTGATACGAACGGCCCAGCTCGTTTCAAGCTGAGTCGCAGGCGAAGCTTACTTCGCTCCGCTCAGTGGAGCCCTTCGACTTCGCTCAGGGCGAACGGAGTAGGGTGCGGGAACTGCCTCTGCCGCACCACTGCCGCCCGGTTCGAGTGGTGATTCATTCCAACATCGAGCGTGTCGAAATGGCTCTGGAGAGCGCCCTTTTCGACTGTGTAGGGCACAACTTCCACAACCTCTCCGTTAGGGGATGCGAGGGCGGGAACCGGATCGCAGGCTGACATGCAATGATGTGTTGGATTTGCAGAAGTTAAAAAAGTGAATTATTTCATATTGTTGAATAGATATTCTCACAATCCGACATATGGGCTGAGTATCGCGATCCGGCGCGCGCCGAGTCCGGCTTCCTCCGGAATGACTCACCGCTTCCATCATTCGGCCATATTTTCGCCACAAAACGTGTTCCGCCGGCGACCGATCGATATTGTCAATTCACCGAGTAGATTATAGCTTCTCCTGGATGATCGGGACGTATGCAGAGTCGACCGGTCCCCTCGCGCAGGAGATCGATCATGGATGCGATGCTTTCCTCGTCGCGCCGGCAGCCGCTGGTGCTCACGGTCCCCGGTCTTGATGGCAGCGATCCGTCACATTGGCAGAGCGTGTGGGAGCGCGAGCGCGAGGATTGCGCGCGCGCCGATCTCGGCAACTGGTCGCGGCCCGATCGCAACAGCTGGGTGAGCCGGCTGAACATCGCCATTCGCGGCGCGGGCCGGCCCGTCGTGCTCGCGGCGCACAGCCTCGGTTGCCATGCCGTCGCCTGGTGGGCGGCCCTGGAGCGGCCGGCCTATGGTGATCCCGTGATCGGCGCCCTGCTGGTCGCCCCGCCGGATCTCGACGTCGCGCCAACCGACGATCGATTGGCCGCTTTCGGCCCCATGCCGGTCGCCCCATTGCCTTTCGCCTCGATCGTGGTGGCGAGCCAGGACGATCCCTATGTCCAGCACCATCGCGCGCGGCGGACCGCCCAGTTCTGGGGCAGCCATTTCGAGGATGCCGGACCGGCGGGGCATCTCAACGCGGAGTCGGACCTGGGCGACTGGCGGTTCGGGCAGGCGCTGCTGGAGAAGCTGATCGGCCAGAGCGCCGGCCCGCTGCCGCGTCGCGAGAGCGGCGCGCCGGTTCACGCGATCACGACCGGGTCTTCGCGCCCGATCGACGTTTCGGCCTGAGCAGGCCGGGAGAGGCGGCCGGGCGGGGGACCAAACGCTTGGCTGGCCGGGCGGGACGTTGCGGAGTGGCTCCCAGCGGCGTCCCGCCAGTGCCCCTCGATGGGGTTATCGTTTCGGTTGGAGCGACGTGCTTTGTATAGGAGCCGTTCGCCCTGAGCTTGTCGAAGGGCCGTCCTTCTCTTCCTCATCACGCTGGAAAAGAAGAAGGACGGCCCTTCGACAAGCTCAGGGCGAACGGTGTGGAAGAGTGGTGCCGATTTTGGGCAGGTTGCTCTATGCCTTCCCGCTCCGGTCCGCCTCCTCCTCGTCCAGGATCGGCAGCGTCAGCCGGAAGCGCGCGCCTCCGAGCGGGGCGTCGAGAATCATCACGTCGCCCTGGCCGTTGGTGGCCATCGCCTTCACGATGTCCAGCCCATAGCCGGTGCCGGGCAGGCGCTGGTCGGGATTGAGCATCACCCCCGCCTCGAACACGCGCGTGCGATCGGCCTCGGGGATGCCGAGCCCGTCATCATCGACATCGATGATCGCATAGCGGCCGCTCGTCCCGAGCGTGAGGTCGACCTGCCCGCCGCCATAGCGGGAGGCGTTGGAGAGGAGATTGTTGAGCATGATCTCCAGGTCGCCCGGATGCGCGCGCACGATGATCCGCGGCCGCGTCCCGTCCGCCTCCGGGTCGCCGTCCCGCTTGGTGCCGACGATCCGCTGCAGCACGCGGCCGTCCACGATCAGCCGGTAGAGGACATGCCAGTTGGTGGCGTCGAAGCCCTGCAGCTCGAGCATCTCCTGCGCGAAATCGACCAGGTCGAAGCTCTGCCGCCGCACCTGGCTCTCGGCATGGGACGAGACGGCGAGTTGGCGGTAGCGGTCGATCTGGCTCTTGATGCCGGAAACGTGGAGCAACAGGGTCTTGCGGTCCAGCTCGGGCGCATTGATGCCGGTGGTGAAGGCCTGCAGCTTGTTGTTCACGTCATGCGCGACATGGGCCACGAGCCGGCGCGTGTTCTTGAGCGCCGTCTCATTGTCCTCGATGATCTCGTTGAACAGGGTGACGGCCTTCTGCAGCTCGATCGGGTAGCGATCCGCGTCCAGCCGGTCGGCACGGCCCCTGTGGACGGCCTCGAAATCCGCCTGGAGCTCGCGCGTGAAGCCGTAGAAGAAAGTGACCAGCACGGCCGCCACCGTCACCGCGACGAGGGCGACGAAGGACAGGATGATGACGTTGAACGCGCGCAGCGGCGAAGCCGACCCCTTGAGCCAGTTGTTGAGGTTCGTGAACTGCGGGGTCGGCCAGGCCACCACATAGATGCCCTTCCGGCCCGTCCTGATGCCGGGCAGGTCGGACTCGTAGATTTCGCTGCACGCCACGAAGCTGCGGCCATTATCGACGAACTCGTCGAGATAGCGTTGCCCTTCCGGCACATTCTGCGGAACGTTGCGCAGGCGCTGCATCACCGGCCCGTCCGGCGGACCGAAGCCGGTGAAGGCCTTGGGCGCGCTCAAGGGACCGACATTCAGGGCCCATCGGGCGTCGGCCGAGACCTGGTTGGTCGGCTTGGCGAGCACGCGGCTGACGGCGGCGATGTCCAGCAACGTCGCCTTGGCGCTGAGCTGGGAGCGGACGCTGGCGCGCACGTCCTGGATCTGCGTGCAGAGCAGCTTCTCGGTCTGGCCGCGCGCCACCAGGCCGGAGAGCGTGTCGGTGAGCGCGAACCAGATGCCGAGCGGCACGATCAGCGCGACGAGCGACCAGCCGATGATCGGCACGAGGATGGAATTGAAGCGCCCCAGCCGGGACTTGCGGCGACCGGACGGCGATCCGGCTGCCGGCGCCGGCTTTGCGTCCGCCTCTGCGTCAGACTTCAATCCGATACCCCTGCGCCGCGGCGACATTCACGATGATGTTGAAGCCGAATTTCTCGCGGATCCGCGCGATGTGCATCCGCACCTGCATCTCCTTCGAGCCGTCGCTTTCATCGAAGCAGCGGTTGGAGATGGTGCGGCAGGAGAGCGGCGGCCCTTCGTTCAGCGCCAGCACGCGCAGCACCTGGAACTGCGAGGGGCTGAGCTCGATGCGCTTGCCCTTGTAGCGCGTGATGAGATTCTCGGTGTCGAGCTCCAGCTCGCCGCGCTTGATGACCGTGCCATGCCCGCCCGATGCCGAGGCATTGGCCCGCGCCTTCACCCAGTCGATGAGCATGCTGTAATCCAGCACCGGCTTGCGGAAATACTGGTCGATGCCGAGATTGATGAGCTCGCGCACTTCCTCGCGCAGGGTGCGCGTCCCCGTCACGGCCAGCACCGGGAAGCGCCGTCCCGCCCGCTTCCAGCGCGTCATGATCTGCTCGCCCGAAAAGACCGGCAGTCCGAAGTCGAGCAGGACGACGTCATAGTCGTTCTCAAGGCCGTGGTTCAGCGCTTCCTGGCCATCGGCGCAGGCGTCCACGATGAAACCATTCTCCTCCAGCAGAGACAGGAGCGTCTCGCGGATTTCAGGATCATCTTCCGCCAGCAATATTTTCATGCGAGTCGCCCCCCACATATGGCGACATTTTCCTAATGTATCGGTAGCATTTTGACTACCGATGCCGCCGGAATTTCATGGACGCGAAGCGGTGTCCGGTTTCTGGCCTCCGACATCGGCGCGCAAATGACCGCGGCCGCCATCGCCGCAGGGCTCATAGACATAGGATCTGACCGCATTGTCGCTCGGGCGGACAGTGGTGATCCGCCAGCTGCCCTGGTCGTCCGCGCGCTGCAGCACCGCGATCGCCGTGTCGGCCGGCAAGGCGCCGATGCGGATGATGTCGGCCCGGACATGCGTCAGGCAGCTGTTGCTCGGCTGGCTGCACTGGCTCTTTTCGATCTTCGAGGCCGAGCGCCCGTTTCGGCTCGAAACCACCGTCTCCGGGGTGACGCACGGCACCGGCATGGTGCATTCGCGGATGGCGATGGCCCGCTCGTTCGGGCCGGGCTCGCACATATAATTGGCCTGCCGTGCCGTCAGGCTGCCATTGTCCACGACATTCGCGATCGGATCCTCCGCGATCCCGACGCCATGGACGAGCACCCAGACGCCCAGGCCCGACAGGATGAGGATCGCGGCGATCACCGCGAGCATCCGAACTCTAATGCTTCTCATGGCCGCCTTATAGGCAGGGCCCGGATATCAATCAAAATCGCCCTGTTATGATTTGTTATGCCGCCCGCCTGGGCGCGCCATTGCCACCAAGATCGCTCCTATCGCATTGTTTTAAGAGGCATAACAGATTCTAACAGCGGGTTTATGGAGACGTAAATCGGTGCGGGATATTCAGTCGGCGTGGCAGACGCGTGGGGCGTCGCCGTCAGGGTAAGGGGTACGACGATGAATATTTTCCGCACGCTTGCTTTCGGCGCCATGATGATCGCCGCGCCGCTGTCCGCCGCTCAGGCCGCCGACAGCAATGATGGCCGCAATCGCAGCATCACGGTGTACAATAATTCGGACTATCAAGTGTACCGCATCTATTATGGCGTGCCCGGCATGGAATATTATTCGCGCGACCTGCTCGGCGACGAAGTGCTGAACCCGAACTACCATATCCGCCTCACCGTGGATAATGGTCGGGGCAATTGCACCTATCAGCTCAAGGCCGTGACGCAGAGCAACGAGACCTATTGGGAGCGCACGCTCAACGTCTGCACCGAGAGCAGCTGGACGCTCACCAACTGATCGGACTCCCCCGCGGGTTCGACTGGCCAAGTCAATCAAGGGTCGGCGAGATTTCGCCGGCCTTTTTATTTTCATAGAATAAATTGGGCCGATCGCAATAAATTCAAATCAGCAAAAATATTTTTGCCCGTAACAAGATCTAACAAGCCGAATATGGAGAAGAACATCGAATCATCCTATTCATTTCTCGTGGACGCGATGGGGTGTCTCACATTAGGGAAGGGAATAGGGCAATGAATATCTTTCGTAGCATCGTGCTTGGCGCAGTGATGATCGCAGCGCCCATGTCCATGGCAAACGCCGCCGGCAGCGGCGACGGGTATAGCCGCAACATCACCGTGTACAACAATTCCGATTATCGGGTGTACCGCATCTATTATGGCGTGCCCGGCATGGAATATTACTCGCGTGACCTGCTCTCCGACTATGTCCTCAATGCCGATTATCATATCCGCCTCAATGTGGACAATGGCCGCGGCGATTGCGTCTACAATCTCAGGGCGGTGACCGAGAGCGGCGACACCTATTGGGAGCGCACGCTGAACGTGTGCCGCGAGCGTAGCTGGACGCTGACCAATTGATCCGGGTCACACCGGTGCGATGGGTAGGCACAGCAAGGGGTCGGCGGACCAACCGCCGGCCCCTCTTTTCATGACCGATATGCCGGGAAGCCGGATGTAACGCCGTTGCGTCAGTCCTTTGTAAAGGTGAAGCGGACTAATGATCGCATCGTTGAGCATGGCGGCGCGGCGCGGTAAGCATCGCCCGCGGATCGGCGCCTGTCGCTCGATGCGTAAATTGGGGGGATAGTTCCGATGAGCTTCTTTCGTTCCGCCATTCTTGGCGCGATCCTGGCTGCGGCGCCCTTGTCTGCTGCTCATGCGCAGCAGAGCAGCGATGACGGTCGCAACCGCAACCTCACCATCTACAACAGTTCGAGCAAGGACGTGTATCACGTCTATTTCGGCCGGCCGGACATGGAATATTATTCGCGCGACCTGCTCGGCTCGGAGATCCTCGACGCCGGCGAGAATATCCGCCTCGACATCGACAATGGCCGGGGCGATTGCACCTTCAAACTGAAGGCGACGACGGCGGGCGATTCCGATGTCTGGGAAAAGACGCTCAATGTGTGCACGGAGAGCAGCTGGACCCTGGTCGACCGCGGGGGCGGGGGCAGTGGCGGCAATCGGACGATCACCATCTACAACAATTCGGACTACCGGATCTACAAGATCCATTTCGGCCTGCCGGGCCGCGAAATATATGATCGCGACCTGCTCGGCTCGAACGTGATCGCGCCCCATGACAGCCTCAGCATCGAGGTCGACAACGGCCGGGGCGACTGCACCTTCGCGCTCAAGGCGGAGACCGAAAGTGCCGCGACGACCTGGGAGCGCACGCTCAACGTCTGCACGGAGAACAGCTGGACGCTGACCAACTGATCGAAGCATCGAAGAGGGCCGGCGTGGCGGCGATCCGCCGGCCTTTTCCTTCCGTCAGGTCCTTCGTCATCCCCGCGGATGCGAGGAGGCGGTGTGGACGGTCATCCCCAACCGGATGGCACATCATCAGGTCGCGCGCTCAAAGCTCCACGCAGCCGCCATCCACATATAGATCGACCCCGGTGATGAAGCTCGCCTCGTCGGAGGCAAGGAACAGCACCGGCCGCGCGATCTCCTCCGGCCGGCCCATCCGCTTCATCGGCACGGCCTGCCTCATCACCTCGCGCAGGCCCGGCACAGCCTCGGCCGGCACGCCTTCGGTGCGATTGATGATCGGCGTCTCGGTGGGGCCGGGGCTCACCATGTTGACGCGGATGCCGCGCCCGACCAGCTCGGCCGCCAGTGTCCGGGCGACCGCGCGCAGCCCGGCCTTGGCGGCGGCATATATGGCGTTGCCGGGCACGGCCGCGACCGATCCGATCGAGCCGGTGATGACGATCGCGCCGCCCGCGCGCATCAGCGGCAGCGCCTTCTGCACCGCGAAGAAGCAGCCGCGCAGATTGACATTGTGCACTTCGTCCCATTGCGCGGGCGTGACTTCGTCGACCGGCGCGAAGGCGCCGATGCCGGCATTGACGAACAGGATGTCGAGCCGGCCATGCGCGGCCTCGATCGCGGCCAGCGCCTCGGCGCCGCTGCCGATGTCGGCGATGTCGGCGCGAAAACCCCGCGCGCCCGGAATGGCCGCGACCGTATCGTCGATCGTCGCCTGCGCACGGCCGGTCAGGAACATATGCGCGCCTTCCGCGCCGAACGCCTCGGCGGCCGCCCGGCCGATGCCGCTGTTGCCGCCGATGACGAGCACCACCTTGTCCCGGAACCGCATCCCGCTCTCCCCATGATGACTTTGTCTGTCATTTACGAGAGGGACGGCCGGCGGGAAACAGCTTTTCGGATCGACGGCCTGTCCTTCATAACCGATGAACTGCCCGGCCTTCACCGCGTCGCCGACGGAATCCTTCGCGGAAAGTCATGTATCCCCGCATGGCCGTTCTCCAGCCGCGCAGCCTTGCTTTTCATGGTTTTTGCCCGGCGCCGCATTGGTTTGGCCGCCGCCTTTGCCCGGTCCGCCCATCTTTCCGCGCGCTTCGCATTGCATGGGCCATGTCTCCCATGCAGTCTGTCACCTTATGACATCAGAAAAGCCCGTCGCGCCGCCCGCCGTCAGCCATCGCGATCCCGCCACCCTGCCCTGGTGGCTCGGTTGCACCATCTACCAGATCTATCCACGCAGCTTCGCGGACGCGAATGGCGACGGCATCGGCGACCTGCGCGGCGTCACCGCGCATCTCGATCATGTGGCGCGGCTGGGCGTGGACGCCATCTGGCTCTCGCCTTTCTTCACCTCGCCCATGGCCGATTTCGGCTATGACGTGGCGGACTATCGCAATGTCGATCCCATCTTCGGCACGCTTGGCGATTTCGACGCGCTGCTGGCGCGGGCGCACAGCCTGGGGCTCAAGCTCATCATCGATCAGGTGTGGGCGCACACGTCCGATCGCCATCCCTGGTTCCAGTCGAGCCGGAGCGACCCGGACGGACCGCATGGCGACTGGTATGTCTGGGCCGATCCCAAGCCGGACGGCTCGCCACCCTCCAACTGGCAATCGGTGTTCGGCGGCCCCGCCTGGACATGGGACGCGCGGCGGCGGCAATATTATTGCCACAATTTCCTCAAGGAGCAGCCCCAGCTCAACGGCCACAACCCCGCCGTTCAGCAGGCGCTGCTGGACATCGCCCGCTTCTGGCTGGACCGGGGCGTTGACGGCTTCCGGCTCGACGCGCTCAACTTCCTGATGCCCGACCCCAGGCTGCGCGACAATCCGCCGCAGCCGCCCTCGGACAAGCCGCGCTCCCGGCCGTTCGACTATCAGATCCGCCGGTTCAACCAGGGCCATCGCGACATTCCCAAGTTCATCGAGCGGCTGCGCCTGCTGCTCGACGAATATCGGGACCGCTTCACCGTCGCGGAGATCGGCGGCGACGACGCGCTGCGCGAGATGAAGCTCTACACGCGCGCCGAGACGCGCCTCAACACCAGCTACGGCTTCGACTTCCTCTATGCCGAGGCGCTGACCCCGGCAGTGATCGCCCATGCGCTGGAGCAGTGGCCGGACCATGCCGGCACGGGCTGGCCGAGCTGGGCGTTCGAGAATCACGATGCGCCGCGCGCCGTCTCGCGCTGGCTGCCGCCCGGCACGGACGCGGCGACGCGGGCGCGCTTCGCCGCGATGAAGATGCTGCTGCTGCTTTGCCTGCGCGGCAACATCTTCCTCTATCAGGGCGAGGAACTGGGCCTGACCCAGGTCGACATCGCGTTCGGGGACCTGCGCGATCCCGAGGCGATCGCCAACTGGCCGCTCACCCTGTCGCGCGACGGCGCCCGCACGCCCATGCCCTGGAAGGCGGACCAGGCGCCCTATTGCGGCTTCTCGACCTTCAGGCCCTGGCTCCCGCTGGGGCCGGACCATGCCGCGCTGGCGGTCGACCGGCAGGAAGCGGATGCCGGATCGCTGCTGCACCTGACGCGCCGGCTGCTTGCCTTCCGCAAGGCACAGCCGGCGCTCCGCTGGGGTGCGATGCGAGTGCGCAGGGCTGGCGGCGGCGAGGGGGAGGAGAGCGGCCTGCTGTTGTTCGAGCGGCGCTTCGGCGACGAGCGGCTGTTCTGCCTGTTCAATCTCGGCGCCGATGCCTGCGGCTGGCCGGACGGCGTCCCGACCCACACCGCGCCGCTCGAAAGCGTCGGCGGGGCCGGGCATGGGCGGCTGCCGGGCTATTCGGCCTGCGTGCTCGCCATGTGAGGCCGGCGGCGAAACCAGATCGGACATTGTCAATCTCGAGATGGTTCCGTTGACTTTTGCACTTGCGCGCCATGGAGGGCGAGGCTTAGCCTTGGCCGGTCGAATCCAGAGGCCTCGCATGGACGGGGCCGTTCCATCCGGTCGATCCGCAAGGCACCCCGGAGCAGGCCGGATCAAGTCGAGAGGAGAGCGGGCATGGCCCAGGCAGGTTTCAATCCCGAAGGCGTGAATGTGAAGCATCCGGACAAGGTCTGGATCGGCGGCGAATGGCGCGCGGCGCACAGTGGCCGCTTCATCGAGCTGGTCTCGCCCAACACCGAGCAGGTCGTCGGCGCCGTGGCGGAGGCCGACGAGGCGGACATGGACGCCGCCGTCGCCGCCGCGCGCCAGGCGTTCGATCATGGACCCTGGCCGCATCTCAGCGTCGGCGAGCGCAACGAAGTCATGAAGAAGATCGCGGCGCATCTCAAAGGCCGCGTGCCGGAGCTGGCCAAGGCCTGGACCGCGCAGATGGGCGGCCTCGCCAGCTTCGCGCCCGGCATGGCGGCAAGCGGCACGACCCAGTTCGACCGTATCCGCGAGGTCGGCGCCAACTATCCCTATGTCCAGAAGCGCGACACCACCGCATCCGCCGCCGCCTATGTGATCGCCGAGCCGGTCGGCGTCGTCGCCGCCATCGCGCCGTGGAACGCGCCGTTCGCGCTGATGGCGTCCAAGGTCGCCAATGCGCTCATCACCGGCTGCACGGTCATCATGAAGCCTTCGCCGGAGACGCCGCTGGAAGCCTATATGATCGCCGAGGCCTGCGAAGCGGCGGGCGTGCCGGCGGGCGTCGTCAATCTCGTCTGCGGCCATCGCGAGGCGAGCGACCATCTGGTCTGCAACCATGGCGTGGACAAGGTGAGCTTCACCGGCTCGACGGCGGCCGGCAAGCGCATCGCCACCGTGTGCGGCGAGCGCATCGCCCGCTACACGCTGGAGCTGGGCGGCAAGTCCGCTGCCATCGTGCGCGACGATTATACCGCCGAGCAGACCGCCAAGCTGATGGCCGGCACGATCACGCTGCTTTCGGGGCAGGTCTGCGCGATGCTGACCCGCCTCATCGTGCCCAAGGCGCGGCATGACGAGATCACCGACGCTATCTCGGCCGAGTTCAAGAAGATCAGGATCGGCCATTCTGACGATCCCGAGACGCAGCTCGGCCCGCTCGCCATGAAGCGCCAGCTCGAACGGGTCGAGATGTATATCGAGGAAGGCAAGAAGACTGCCGACCTGGTGACTGGCGGCGGCCGCCCGACCCATCTCAACCAGGGCTATTTCATCGAGCCGACCATCTTCGCCAATGTCGACAACAAGAGCCGCATCGCCCAGGAGGAGATTTTCGGCCCCGTGCTGTCGATCATCCCGGTCGAGGATGAAGAAGAAGCGATCGAGGTCGCCAACGACTCCAATTATGGCCTCTCGGGCGCTGTGCTGACGCATGATGCACAGGCGGCGTTCGAGGTCGCGCGGCGGGTGCGCACCGGCGGCATCGGCCAGAACGGCCTCAAGGTCGACTGGGACCTGCCGTTCGGCGGCTACAAGCAGTCCGGCATCGGCCGCGAGGGCGGGGTGGACGGCCTCTCCGCCTATCTGGAGACCAAGGCCATGTATCTGGACGCGGCGGTCGAGGCGCGGTGAGGCCGGCGGCCGGTCCGCCCGTCGAGGCCTCCCTGCAATGCTGCGGTCGTAAGCTCCTCCCTGAACTCGTTTCGGGGAGGGGGACCGTTCGCGATTGGCCGAGCCGGCTTGCGGCATTCGCCACCCTCTGCCTGCTGGCGCTCGCGGCTTGCTCCGGGCAGGGCGATCGCACCGCCAGGCAACTCGCCGCCGAGAACTGGGTCACGCCCGGCGGCGACGTCGGCAAGTCGCATTATTCGGCGCTGACGGACATCAACCGGGAGACCGTCGGCCGGCTGGGCCTCGCCTGGCTTGCCGATCTCGGCACGAATCGCGGGCTGGAAGCGACGCCGGTGGTGATCGACGGCGTCATGTATACCTCCGGCGTGGCCGGCCGCGTCTATGCCTTCGAGGCGGCGACCGGCCGGGAATTGTGGCGCTTCGAGCCGCAGGTGGACATGCAGGTCAACCGCACGGTCTGCTGCGACATGGTCAATCGCGGCGTCGCGGTGGCGCGCGGCAAGGTCTATGTGACCAGCCTCGACGGCTGGATATATGCGCTGGACGCGGAAACCGGCGCGGTCGCTTGGAAGGCCGATACCGTCGTCGACCGGCGCAAGGGCGACAATTCGACCGGCGCGCCGGAAGTGGCGGGCGATGTCGTCGTCATCGGCAATGCCGGCGCGGAATATGATGTGCGCGGCGCGGTGAGCGCCTTCGATCTGGAGACGGGCAAGCTCGCTTGGCGCTTCTTCGTGGTGCCGCGTGATCCCGGGCTGGGGTCGCAGGACCATCCCGATCTGGAGCCGGCGGTGAAGACCTGGGACCCGGAGAGCCGCTGGGACGTGGGCGGCGGCGGCGCGCCGTGGGACGCGATCAACTATGATCCCGAGACCGGCCTCGTGCTGGTCGGCACCGGCAATGGCGGGCCCTATGCAACCTCGCGGCGGAGCCCGCGCGGCGGCGACAATCTCTATCTCGGTTCGATCATCGCGCTCGATGCCAGGACCGGCCGCCTCAAATGGCATTATCAGGAAACGCCGGGCGACAATTGGGACTATACCTCCACCGCGCCGATGATCCTCACCCGCATGACGGTGGACGGCGAGGCGCGGCCGGTGGTGCTGCATGCGCCCAAGAACGGCTTCCTCTATGTGCTCGACCGGCGCGACGGCAAGCTGCTGCGCGCTCATGCGCTGGTGCGGATGAACTGGGCGGACGGCGTCGATATGAGGACCGGCCGGCCCAGGCTGACGCCGGAGCGCTCGGACTATACGAACGGCCCGAAGATCGTCTTCCCCGCCACGCCCGGCGCGCGCAACTGGCATCCGGCCGCCTATGATCCGCAGACCGGCCTCTATATCGGCGCGGTGCAGGACATGGGCAACGCCATGTATATGACGCCGGGCCGCAAGCCCTATCAGGAGAAGATGCTCAATACGGACGCGGCGCTGCTGTTCACGTCCGATTTGCAGGCGATCCTGCCGACCTTGCCATCGTCCTTGCGCCAGCAGATCGAAGGCCTGCCGGAAATAGCCTGGGTGAAGCAGAATCCCGGCAGCACGGAGCTGCGCGCCATCGATCCGCTCACCGGCGAGACCAGATGGGCGCACCGCATGGCCGGCTGGCAGGACCGGGGCGGCGCGCTGGCGACGGCGGGCGGCCTCGTCTTCCAGGGCAGCATCGACGGGCATTTCCGCGTGTTCGACAAGGATAGCGGCAAGCTGCTCAAGGATATCGACACCGGCACCGCCATCCTCGCCGCGCCGATGACCTACAAGGTCGGCGGCGTGCAATATGTGGCGGTGATGGCGGCCTGGGGCGGGGGCGGCTATCCCTATGTCCCGCCCTATTCGGCGGCTTACAGGCGCGGCAATCAGGGGCGGCTGCTGGTGTTCCGGCTGGACGGCGGCCCGGTGCCGATCCCGCCCGAGCTGCCGCCGCTGGAGGTCGCGCCGCCGCCGCCCGCGCAGGCCGCGGGCGTCACCGCCCGGACCATCGCGCGCGGGGGCGAGCTGTTCTTCGCCAACTGCACGCTCTGCCATTCCAACCAGCCGCGCTCGATCACGCCGGACCTGCGGCGGATGAACGAGGGCACGCACCGGGCCTTCCGCGAGATCGTGCTGGAGGGCCTGCTGCTGCCCAATGGCATGCCGCGCTGGGACGACCGGCTGAGCGTGGCGGATGTGGACGCCATCCACGCCTATCTCATCGACTTGCAGGGCAAGACACGGGCGGAGGAGCTCGAGAAGCGCAAGCGCGGCCTGCCGCTGGACACGCCGGGCCTGACGATATTGTCGAATTATTGAGAGCGTGCGGAAACGAACGGATAGGTGAAGAGAGGAGCTGTTTCATGACCTATTCCACCCTCGACCACCCCGTCCTCGAATTCGCCTTCGAGTGCCGGCTCATGTTCACACGGGTCTTCGCGGTGCCCAATGTCCACAATGGCGGCTTCCGCTCGGCAGTGCTGGTCGACGAGGGCCATTTCGAGGGACCCAGGCTGCGCGGGCGGGCGGTGCCCAATTCGGGCGGCGATTATGCCCATTTCCGCGATGACGACACCGCCGTGTTCGACGCGCGCTATCTGCTGGAGACCGACGATGGCGAGATCATCTATATGCAGAACCGGGGCTATCTCTGGGGCCGCAGGCCGGATTCGATGCAGCGCCTGCGCGCCTGGGCCTTCGAGGGCGGCCCGCCGGTGGCGCATGAGGATTATTATCTGCGCGCCCAGCCCGTCTTCGAGACCAGCAAGGGCAGATATGACTGGATGACGCGCCATGTCTTCGTCGGCGTGGGCGAGCGCAAGCCGGACGGCAATTTCGTGCGTTATTATGCGCTGACCTGAAGGCTGGAGCGCATTGGCTCTATCCGCTTCGCCGCTCGCTCAGGCGGCCAGCCCCTTCGCCAGGCCGGCGATCAGATCGTCCTCATGTTCCAGGCCGATGGAGAGGCGCAGCAGGCCGTCACCGATGCCGGCCAGGCGCCGCGCTTCGGGGCCCATGGCAGCGTGGGTCATGGTCGCGGAATGCGAGACGAGGCTCTCGATGCCGCCCAGCGATTCGGCGAGGGTGAAGACCTCCACCGCCTCGACGAAGCGCCGCACCGCCTCGACGCCGCCGGCCAGCTCGAAGCTCATCATGGCGCCGAAGCCGCGCTGCTGGCGGGCGGCAAGATCATGGCCGGGATGCGTCGGCAGGCCCGGATAGTGGACCGCCGCCACCTGCGGCTGCTCGCTCAGCCATTGTGCCACGCGCATGGCGGAACGGGACTGCCGCTCGATCCGGGTGAACAGCGTGCGCAGGCCGCGCAGCGTCAGCCAGGCATCGAACGGCGAGCCGGTATAGCCGCAGGTGTTGGCCCAGTCGCGGATCGCTTCCGCATCGGCCGGATCGGCGGCGATCAGCGCGCCGCCGATCACGTCGCTGTGGCCGTTGAGATATTTGGTGGTGGAATGGAGCGCATAGTCGGCGCCGAGCGCGATCGGCTGCTGGAGCGCGGGAGAGAGGAAGGTGTTGTCGACGACGAGCCTGGCCCCGGCCGCATGGCTCGCCTCGGCGATCTTCGCGATGTCGACGATGCGCATCAGCGGATTGCTCGGCGTCTCGACCAGCACCAGCGCGGCGCCTTGCGCCAGGGCCTGGGCGAGCGCGGTCTCGTCCGACTGGTCGACGATGCTGCGGCGGAACTGCCGCCGCTCGGCGCGGGCATTTACCAGCCGCAGCGTGCCGCCATAGCAATCATGCGGCACGATCACATGATCGTCCGGCGTCAGCAGCCCCAGCAACAGGTCGAAGGCGGCCATGCCCGAGGCGGTGATGATCCCGCCGGCGCCGCCCTCCAGCCGGGCGAGCGTATCGGCCAGCATGTCCCGGTTGGGATTGCGCCCGCGCCCATAGTCATAGCTACGGGGCCGCTCGAACCCCTCGAAGGCATAGGTGGTGCTGAGATAGAGCGGCGGCGCGACGGCCCCGAACGGCTGGTCGCTGGCGATGCCGTGCGAGACGGCGATGGTCTCGGGCGCGGGAAGGCTGTCCTTGCTCATGCCGCCGCTGGTAGCATGGCGCACACCGCCTTGGCGATAAGCCCCTTGCGGATCGCGCAGAAAATGAACCGGCGGCGGTCCTGGGCCGAGATCAGGTGCTGGCGGCTATGGCCCGGCCCGCGCCACATCTCCGGCGGCTGCGACCAGCATGGCCCTGTTCGCCTCGATCATCGCGCGCACCGAGCGGGCCTTGCGGCCGGTGAGCTTTTCCACATCGTCCGTGCAGATCTCCAGATAGCCCTCGCGGATCGCGCGGCCGAAGCTCACCATGTCGTCGCTGTTCCAGGGGATGCCGCCGACATACTGGTCGTCGACCGGGCGGCGCGGGATGCCCATGGCATCGAACACCGCATATTGGCCTTCATCGTCCACCTTCACATGTTCGAGCGGGCAGCCGGTGATCTCGCGGACCAGCGCCGCCACCTCGTCGAAGCTCTGCAGCTCGGGGCCGGTGATGTTGTAGACGCGGTTCTCATGGCCGGGCGTGGTCAGTGCCGCGACCGCGCAGGCGACGCAATCCTCGCGCCACACCATCGCCTCGCGCCCATCGCCGGCATTGCTGATCCACCGGCCGCTCGCCATCATGCCGGGGCCGGCCATCAGCAGCATGGCGTCCGCATAATGGGCGTCGCGCAGCGCCGTCCAGGCCATGCCGGAAGCGCGCATCACCCGTTCGGTCTCGATATGATCGTGGCGCACCTCCGCCGGGTTACCCGGGTCGTCGATGCCGATGAAGCTGGTGTAGAGGATGTGCCGCACGCCGCCGGCCGCCGCCGCGTCGATCGCCGCCCTATGCTGGGCCACCCGGGCGCCGACGCGCGTGCCGGAGATGAGCAGCATCTTCTCCGCGCCCATGACCGCCCGCACAAGCGTCTCCGGCCGGTCATAGTCGCCATGGCGCACCTCGCAGCCCTGCGCGGCGCGGTCGGCGAGCTTGGCGGGCGTGCGGGTGATGAGGATGAGCCGATCGGCCATGCCCTTGCCGATCAGCATGTCCGTCGCCAGCCGGCCATATTGGCCCGAGGCGCCGGTGATGACGATCCTGCCCTCTCTGCTCATATCCTATCTCTCCCCTTCGGGGATTTAGCAGGCCTATCGAGCGGGGCAACTGCTCGCCGCGCTCGCGTCCAGGTCCAGGCACTTGCCGTCGATGCCGGTGGCGGGCAGGGCAAGGCCGATCTGCGCGGCGATGGTCGGCAGGATGTCGACCGTCTCGACGCCGAGCGGCTGCTCGAAATGGGTCATGTCCTTGCGCCAGAACAGGATCGGCACGCGCCGGTCATAATCCCAGACACTGCCATGGGTGGCGACCGAGCCGCGGCCGCCGTCCGCGATTGGCGTCACGCGCGGTTTCAGCGCGACCAGCAGGTCGCCCGACCGGTCGGGATTGAAGCTGGCCTTGAACGCCTGCAGCAGCGACCAGCTTTCCGGCGGGCCAGCCGGCTCGGGCGCGGCGGCGATCTCGTCATGCGTATAGACGGCCTGCACCTGCGGATTGGCGAGATAGAGCGCCTTGGCTTCCGCCAGCACGCGGGCGCGCTGTTCGGCCGGCAGCGTGCGGTTCACATAGATGTCGCCGAACGGGCCGCCCGCCAGGATCAGGTCGCCCGAAAGGCCGGTGCGGGCACGCAGCGCGGCGTTGATCCGGTCCGGGAGCAGGCTTGGGTCGACCCGCTGCGCGTCCGATGCCGCCTGCTCACGCTCGCGCTCGGGCAGGTCGAGCCCGCCATGGTCCGCGGTGAGCGCCACCATATAGTCGATGCCGCGTGCATCGAGCCGCTCGAAGAAGGCGCCCAGCTCACGGTCCAGGCTCATCATTTGCAGACACATCTCGGCGCCCTGCGTGCCATAGGTGTGGCCGACATAGTCGGTGGCGGAGAGGCCGACGATGAGCAGGTCGGTCGCCGGACCCTTGCCCAGGTCCAGATCCTCCACTTCGCTGGCGGCGAGGGCCAGGATCGCCGCGTCGAACTCGGGCGAGGCGCGGAAGGCGCGCAGGTCGCCCGCCGCGCGGCCGAAATGGCCGTTGCCCACCGTGACGGTCGGCGTCACCTGCACCGCGCGGTCGCGCGAGCGGCACTGGTCCGGCACGTCCATCGGCGCGCGGTCCTGGTTCACCATCATCATGATGCCGCCGTTCACCCGGTCGACCAATGGCGTGGTCGGGATGTCCTTGTAGCTGGTGAAGCCGTTGCCGCCCCACCACCAGATCCGGTCGAGCGTCGGGCCGCCCATCATGATCGCGGCGCGGTCCTTGCCGGCGACCGAGACCACCCGCGAGGCGGGATTGGCCCGCTTCATGTAGCCGCCCAGGGTCGGCACCAGCAGATAATGGTTGGAAGCCACATAGTTGCTCGAGCTGGTGCCCGGCACGCTCGGGTCCTCCGAGCAATAGACCGTCTTGTCCTCGCGCGACACCGACTGGTCGATCCATTCATTGGCGATGATGCCGGTATGGCCGGGCCGGTTGCCGGAGAGGATGGTCGAGTGGCCGGGGCAGGTCTCGGTCGCGGCATGGCTCTGATAGCCTTTGGGGAAGACCACGCCCTGCTGCAGGCGGAGCAGGCCGCCGGTGAAGGCCTGGCGATATTCGCCGAACAGGTCGGCCGAGAACTGGTCCACGGAGATGACGATGACGAGCTTGGGCGGATGCGCAGGCGCCGCGGCCTCCTGGGCGGCGGCGGGCAGGCCGCAGGCGAGCAGCGCGCCGGCGAGCAGGCTGGCAAGACCAAGCTTCATCAGATTCTCCTTGGGCGGATGGGGAGGGGAGCCTAGAAGGTCGGGCGATGCACCGACCCATGGACGTTCCCTTGCGTCACCTCAATGGCCTTTTGATGACAATGCTGCTGGCGATGGCGCTGCTCTTCGCCGCGCCGGCGGTCCGGGCCCAGCCGAACGGTGCCTTCGGAGCGGGCGGCGCGCCGCACATCAAGGTCTCGCTGCTCGCCGAGACGCATCGTCCCGCCGCCGGCAGCATGGTCACGCTGGCGCTGCTGATGCGTCCCGATCCGGGCTGGCACGGCTATTGGGAAAATCCCGGCGATGCAGGGACCGGGATGCGCATCGACTGGATGCTGCCGACGGGCGCGACGGCCGGCGCGCTGCGCTATCCGGTGCCGGAGCGGCTGCTGATCGCCGGCCTCATGAATCATGTCTATGAACATGAATATGCTGTCCTTTTCGATCTGAATCTGCCGGCTGGACTGGCGCCCGGCACGACGATCCCGGTGCGCGGCACGGCCCGCTGGCTGGCCTGCACGGACAGCATCTGCGTGCCCGAGCAGGGCGAGGTCGCGACCGACCTCACCATCGGCGACGGCGCCGTCCGGCCCGACGACCGTGCCCGCTTCGACGGGTTCCGCGCGAAGCTGCCGCGCCCGCTCGACCAGCGGGCCCGCTATGCCGTGCGCGACGGGCGGATCGCCATCGCGGTGCCCTATCCGGCGGCCGCTCCGGTCGCGGACCCATGGTTCTTCGCGCTGACCACCGGCCGCGTGCGCTATGCCGAGCCGCAGCGCGCTCGACGGGTCGGCGACGAGTTGGTGGTCGAGACGGCCGCGCCGCCCGATGCCTCGGCGACGGGCGCCATCGACGGGGTGCTGGCGGTCTCGCCCGATGTGGCGCTGCGCATCCGGGCAATGCCGGGCTCCATTCCCGCCGGTGGCCAGTGGATCGGCGCCGCCGGGGCGGCAGCGCCGGCGGTCGGCTGGATCGGCGTCCTCGCCGCGCTGGGCGGGGCGCTGCTGGGCGGGCTGATCCTCAACATCATGCCCTGCGTCTTTCCGATCCTCAGCCTGAAGGCGATCAGCCTCGCCAAGGCCGGCGGCGACGAGCGGCAGGCGCGTCTGGAAGCGATCGCCTATACGGCCGGCATCCTGCTCGCTTGCCTGGCGCTCGGTGCGCTGATGCTGGCGATCCGGGCGGGCGGCACGCAGATCGGTTGGGCCTTCCAGCTGCAGGATCCGCGCGTCATCGCCCTGCTGCTGATGCTGGCGGTCGCGATCACGCTCAATCTCGCTGGCTTGTTCGAGCTGGGCACGCTCGGCGCGGGGCAGGGGCTGGCGAGCCGGTCGGGCTGGTCCGGCGCTTTCTGGACCGGCGTGCTGGCCGCCTTCGTGGCGACGCCCTGCACCGGCCCCTTCATGGGCGCCGCCATGGGCGCCGCGCTGGTGCTGCCATGGCCGCTGGCGCTCACCATCTTCGCGGGCCTCGGCCTGGGGCTCGCCTCGCCGTTCCTGGCCATCGCCTTCGTGCCGGCGCTCCGGCGGAGGCTGCCGCGGCCCGGCGGCTGGATGACGACCTTCCGCAGGATCATGGCGGTGCCGATGGGCCTCACCGCGCTCGCCCTGCTCTGGCTGCTGTGGCGCCAGCTTGGCCTCGGCGGGCTGCTGCTCGGCGTCGGCCTCGCGCTGGTCGCGGGGCTGGCGCTGGCGCTGCTCGGCCGGATGCAGCGGACGGGCCGCCGCGCGAATGGCGTGCTGGCCGGCCTTGCGCTCGCCCTGCTCGGCACGGCGGCGGTCGCCGCGCCGCCTCTGCTGCGATCGCAGAAGGCCGTGGGCGGCGAGGGGCTGGTCGGCCAGCCGTTCGACGAGACGCGTCTCGCGGCGCTGCGCGCGGCGCGCAAGCCGGTGTTCCTCTATTTCACCGCCGACTGGTGCCTCACCTGCAAGGTCAACGAAGCCAATGCGATCGACACGGCGGCGGTGAGGCAGGCGTTCGATCGCGCGGGCGTCACGGTGATGGTGGGCGACTGGACCAATGCCGATCCCGCGATCAGCCGGTTCCTGGAAGCCCATGGGCGCTCGGGCGTGCCGCTCTATCTCTATTATGCGCCGGGTGGCGCCGCGCCGCAGGTGCTGCCGCAGCTGCTGACGCCGGCGACGCTGACCGATCTGGTCACGGGCTGAGCCATGGCGAAGAAGCGCCTCGACCAGCTGCTCGTCGAGCGCGGCCTGGCCGAGAGCCGCGCCCGCGCCCAGGCGCTCATCATGGCGGGGCAGGTGCTGGTGGCGGACAAGCCCGCGGACAAGGCGGGCCAGGCGATCGCCGAGGATGCCGCCATCACCCTCAAGGGCCGCGACCATCCCTGGGTCTCGCGCGGCGGCCTCAAGCTGGCCCATGCGCTCGACCATTTCGGCCTCGACGTGACGGGACGGGTGGCGATGGACGTGGGCAGCTCCACCGGCGGCTTCACCGACGTGCTGCTGGCCCATGGCGCGGCGCGCGTCTACGCGGTCGACAGCGGCACCAACCAGCTCGCCTGGAAGCTGCGGCAGGATCCGCGCGTGATCGTCCATGAGCAGACCAGCGCGCGCATCCTGACCGACGCGCACATCCCCGAGCCGGTCGATATCATCGTCTGCGATGCGAGCTTCATCAGCCTCGCCAAGGTGCTGGAACGGCCGTTGCGCTTCGCGGCGCCCGGCGCGCTGCTGATCGCGCTCATCAAGCCGCAGTTCGAGGCCGGGCGGGGCGAGGTCGGCAAGGGCGGCGTGGTGCGCGATCCCGCCGTGCACCAGCGCGTCTGCCATGAGGTGAGCGACTGGATCGCCGCGCAGCCCGGCTGGCGCGTGATCGGCCTCATCACCAGTCCCATTACGGGACCGGAAGGCAATGTCGAATTCCTCATCGCCGCCCGTCGGACCGGCGATTGAGCGCGGCGGCATCAGCTTGGTTTGAGTGAAGATTTATCCTTGCGAACGTGGTTACGAGTCCGCAAGACCTCCTCCCGACTTGGATTCTGAAAGCGGGGGATTCGGGATGGCGTTGATCGCACGGGGGCGAATGTGAACGAGATTGCCTCACGAGGGCAATTGCGCCTCGCTTTCATCCGCTGGGCGCTGGTGACGGTCCCCGCCATCGAGTTCCTCGGTCTTGCCTCGGCCTTCGTCGCCAACAGCGGCTATGGCAACAACTGGTTCGCGATCCTCCTGAAGCCCGATTTCACTCCGCCCGGCTGGGTCTTCGCGACAGTCTGGCCGATCCTCTATCTGCTGATGGCGCTGGCGCTGGCGGTGATCATCCATGCCCGCGGTGCAAGCGGGCGAGGCGTCGCGATCATGCTGTTCCTCGTGCAGCTCGTCTGCACCCTGGCCTGGTCGCCGCTGTTCTTCGCCGCGCATGAAGCGACGCTGGCCTTCTATCTGCTGGCGGTGATCCTCGTCCTGGCGACGCTCACCGCCATCCTGTTCGCGCGCATCCGCACGCTCGCGGCGCTGCTGATGCTGCCTTACCTGCTCTGGCTCTGCTTCGCCTGCGTGCTGGCCTTCCAGATCGACCGGCTGAACCCGGACGCCGAAACCCTTGTCGCGCCGGCCGTGCGCACCCAGATATAGCGCGTGACCGCTGCACCCAGCGGTAGAAGGACATGAATGATGCAGAGCGAGAACCGCTTTTTCGACGACCTCTCCAAGCTCATCAATGGTGCGGCAGGCACGGTCGCCGGCATGGGCCGCGAGCTGGAGAGCAACGCCCGCGAGCGGGCGCGCGAGTGGATCGGCGGGCTTGATTTCGTCAGCCGCGAGGAGTTCGAGGCCGTGAAGGCGATGGCCGCCGCCGCGCGCGAGCAGGCAGCCGCCCTCGAGGCGCGCCTCGCCGCGCTGGAGGGCAAGGCGCCCGCGAAGGCCCGGGCGAAGCCGAAGGCCGGCGCGAGCGAGAGCTGAACTTTTCAACGGCCGTCCACAAGGTTATCCACAACTAATCCACGGATCGACCCACATTCGGGCGATCCGATGGCGATCGAGACAGCGTCCGCGCTTTGCGGCGCTACCGGCTCATGCTAGGAGGGGCTGTCCCGGGCGGGACGGACGGTCGGCGCCGTCCGCGAACGATAGACTGGCAGTTTAGTAAGATGATGGATCGGGACGGATTTACGATCGGCGAGCAGGAAGCCGAGCCGATCGACATGCTCGCCGCCTATTTCGAAGCGCATGAATGGCCCTTCGATCATGTCGGCGAGGACGAGATCGTGGCGCGCCACCGCGGCAGCTGGACCGAATATGAGGTCCGCGCCATCTGGCGGGACGACGACATGGTGCTGCAGCTCCTGGTCATGCCCGACATCCGGGTGGCTGACGACAAGCGCCTGCCGATCTGCGAGACGATCGCGCTCATCAACGAGCAGCTCTGGCTCGGCCATTTCGAGCTCTGGTCGGCGAGCGGCACGCTGCTGTTCCGTCACGGCGCGCTGCTGGGGCCGAGCGGATCGCTGACGCTGGACCAGGCGCAACTGCTGGTGGAAAGCGCGATCGACGAGTGCGAGCGCTTCTACCCGGTGTTCCAGTTCGTGCTGTGGGGCGGCAAGACGCCCGGCGAGGCGATGGCGGCGAGCCTCATCGAGACGCATGGCGAAGCCTGATCCGGCCACGGCCTGGCCGGACCATCTTCTGCTCATCGGCTGCGGCAACATGGCCGGCGCCATGCTGGCGCGCTGGCTGGATTGCGGCTTGCCCCCCGAGCGCGTGAGCGTCGTGCGCCCGAGCGGACGCCCCGTCGCCGAGGGTGTGGCGGTCACGACCCGGCTTGCGTCGCCGGTCGTGCAGGGCACATGGGTGTTGCTCGGCATGAAGCCGCAGCAACTCGCCGCCGTCGCGGCCGAGACACGTCCGTTCGTCGGTTCCGGCACGACTCTCCTGTCGATCCTGGCCGGCGTGCCGCTGGACGACCTGCGCGCCGCCTTTCCCGAGACCGGCGCGATCATCCGCTGCATGCCCAATCTGCCGGTCCGGATCGGCAGGGGCGTGTCGATCCTCCATGGCGGCGAGGACTTGCCCGCCGACGACCATGTGCTGGCGAGCGGGCTGTGCGCCCATCTCGGCCTGGTCGAATGGCTGGACGCGGAGGCCTTGTTCGACGCCGCGACCGCGTTGTCCGGCTGTGGCCCGGCCTTTGTCTACCGCTTCATCGATGCGCTGGCAGCGGCCGGTGCCGATCTCGGCCTCGATCCTCAGGCGGCGGGGCGCATGGCGCTCGCGACCGTCGAGGGGGCCGCTGTCAGCGCTGCGGCGAGCGGGATGACGCCGGCCGCGATGGCCGTCGCCGTCGCCAGCAAGGGCGGCATGACGCGCCAGGGCCTGGACATGCTCGACCGGCCGGACGGGCTGGCCGCGCTGCTCGAGCGGACGCTGCGCGCCGCGCGGGACAGGGGCGCCGAACTGGCCGCTCTCGCCGCCAAAGCCGGCTAGAGCGCATCGGCCCCGGATGGCCTCTGTGCGGACTGTCGAGCAGAACCAGGCTCAGCTCGAAAAATAGACATACCATATCGCCAGCAGCACCAGCCGCGGCGCGAAAGCGGATCGACCAAGCGTCGCCAGCGCGATGGCGATGAGCGCCATGATCGTGCCGGTGGTCGTGGCGAGCAGGAGTGGATCGGGGGAAAGGCGCATGATCGCGGCCGGCAGCGCCAGCAACAGCGACCAGGCCGTCCCCGCAATGACGAACGCCGCGCGCCGGGCGAGCGGCGGCCAGGGCGCCGTGGCGGCCAGCGTGAGCAGGCCGCGCGCCTCGCTGCGCCCGGCATGGGCCGAGAGCGCGAAGACGAGCAGCAGCAGCGCCGCCGGGCTGCCCAGATGGCGATAGTCGCCGACCATGCCGAGCATAGCCGCGAGCCCTGCCAGGATGGCGAAGGTGCGGCCCGTGCCGATCAGGCGCATCTCCATGAGGACGAGCCCGGCCCGCGGATGGGGCGAGGGGCCGGCCGGCGGCGCCAGCGGATCGGCGGGATGCGGCGGCGGTCCGGCAAGCCAGCGTGCCATGCGGCCGGTGCGCGCTGCCCGTGCGCTCGCGCGGCGCGGTCGGTACAGCAGGCCGGCGAAAGCTGCGACGGTGATCGCGATGCCGATCCAGGCGAGACGCGAGGCGACATAGCCCGGCGAGGCCAGGCCCTTGTCGGCATCCAGCATGATCCGGCCCGGTTTGAGCGTGGTGCTTCCGATGGTGAACGAATCGCTCCCGGCCGGCGCCCCGCCGACCAGCGGGCGATAATAGCCCGCGAAATCCATGAGATTGGCGGCGAAAGTGGAAGGCCGCCCTTCCAGCGCCGCGGGCATGCCGATCGCCATGATCCACAGGACGAGGAAACAGACGTCGCCCAGGCCGCCGCGCAGCCAGGGCAGGGCATTGAGCAGCGCGCGCAGGGCAGCGAGTCCGATCAGCGCGGGCGCGGCGACGATCCATAGCCCATAGCCGATCGCAAGCAGGTCCAGCGGCCCCTCGACCAGCAGCCAGCCGAGGAACCAGCCGGCCAAGGTCAGAGCGGCGAGCACCGCCAGCAGGATTGCCGCATCGGCAGCGAAGCGGCCCAGCATGATCGCGACGCGCGAGGCCGCGGTCACGTCCTCGACCTGCCAGGGCTGACGGTGCGTGGTGTTGGCGCGCAGATAGACATGGGCGACGGGCAGCAGCAGGGTGGAGACGACGATGCCCAGCCAGATGCCGAGCACGGGGGCGGTCAGCACCGGCAGATGGCCGTCGATCGCGATCTGGACGCCGTCGCCTTCCTCTCCGGCGATCATGAAGCGCGCGCCGACGGGCGCGACGATCAGCAGCAGCCACAGGCCCCAGCTGCGCCGGTAGCGCAGCAGGTTGACGCGGGCAGCGGAGCGGGCGACCGCGACGGCGCTCATTGCGTCGCCACGCGACCCTGCGCGACGCGCAGCGTCTGGGCGGCATGGGGCGCGAGTTCATCGGCGAGATGCGTGGTCATGACCACCACCGCCTCGCGCGCGCGGTCGAGGATCAGGCGGCTGAGCGCGCCGGCGGTCTCGCCGTCCAGCTCGGCGGTCGGCTCGTCCAGCGCGATGAGGCGCGGTGTGCCGAGCAGCGCCTGGGCAAAGACCAGCCGCCGCCGCATGCCGCCCGAGAAGGTGGCGATGCGGTTGTTGATATCGGGATGCAGGCCGATCGCTTCGCTGATGAGGCCGAACTGGGCATCGGCGGCGCGCACGTCCAGTCCCTTGAGCGCGGCCATGTGCAACGCGAATTCCCGCGCGGTCAGATCCTCGGGCAGGTCGACGGCCTGGGGCGCATAACCGAGCACTTGCCGAAGGGCGCGGCGAGCGCCGGGCAGGGCCGCGCCGTCCCAGGCGATGGTGCCGCGATCAGGCTTCTCGGCCGTGGCGAGCAGGCGCAGCAGCGTCGACTTGCCGGCGCCGCTGGGCCCGACGAGCATCGTGAGGCCGATAGGGAAGCTGGCGGTGACATCATCGAGCACGCGCTTGCGGCGATAGGATTTGGAGACATTGGCGAGCGTCAGCATGATCGTGTGTTATTATAATAACACAGTGTCGGCAAGGGGGAGGCAAGGCATCTCCGCCCGGAAACATCCGCTGCTCAGCGGCCGATCTGCAGCGCAGCGACCCGCCGTTGCTCTTCCGGCTCCAGCATATTCTCCAGAACGCGCCAGAAGCCGGTGACGGAGCCCTGGCCGGCGGCGGAATAGGCCGCTGCCATCCGCTCGCGCATCGCCTCGAACAGCGCGGCCTCGATCGCTTCGCCAGCAGCGGTCAGGCGGAGCAGGCGCTGGCGCTTGTCGCGCGTGCCTGGCCGCGTCTCGACGAGGCCCCGCTCGGCAAGCTCGTCCAGCACACGGCCCAGCGACTGCTTGGTGATGCCGAGCAGGCCGATCAGCGCCGAGACGCTGAGCCCGGGCTGGCGCGCGATGAAATAGAGCGCGCGCTGATGGGCGCGGCCAAGCCCGTGGTCCGCCAGCACGTCCGCCATGCCCGCCATGAGCGCCGCATGGCCGAAATGCAGCAGCTCGATGCCGCGCCGTATCTCTTCCTCGCGCAGGAACAGCGGTGATGCGGCTGGGCTCGCGGACGGGTTGGCCATGGCGCTTCTCCGGCGGAACGGATCTTGCAGGACAGGCGCCGGCGCCGACTGGCTGGGGCGGGAGGATTCGAACCTCCGCATGGCGGTACCAAAAACCGCTGCCTTACCGCTTGGCTACGCCCCAGCATCGCGGCGCGGGCGCCGAGAGGCGCGTCATATAACGTGCCCGGCGCAAAAGCCAAGGCGCTGCGGCGTAGCTGGCACGCGGCTCGAATGTCGACCCGGCTTGGCGCCGGTCCCTGCGTTCGCGGACGCTTCCGGTCAGGCGCGCGGCGTCAGCTTGAGAAGGCGGCCATTCTCGCCGTCCTCCAGCAGCCAGAGCGCGCCGTCCGGGCCGGTGCGCACCGCGCGGATGCGGGCGCCCATGTCCCAATGATCGGCCTTGGTCGCGGTCTCGCCGTCGAGCGCCACGCGGTCGAGCGACTGGCCGGAAAGGCCGGTGATGAACAGCGAGTTGCGCCACTGCGGAAACAAATCCGCGTCATAATAAGCGAGGCCGCCGGGCGAGATGGCCGGGACCCAGTAGGCCTTGGGCGGTTCATAGCCGTCGCCTGGCCTTGGGTCCGGAATCTGCCGGCCGTCATAATGATTGCCGTAGGAAGCGTTGGGCCAGCCATAGTTGAGGCCGGGCTTGATGAGATTGATCTCATCGCCATGGCGCGGGCCCATCTCCATTTCCCAGAGGCGCCCGTCGCGATCGAAGGCGATGCCGAGCAGGTTGCGATGGCCATAGGACCAGACCGCCGGATGGAAGCCGCGCGCGGCGAGCGGATTGCCGGTGGCCGGCGAGCCGTCCAGGTTGAGTCGCAGCACCTTGCCGAGCGGCACCTTCGGGTCCTGCGCGGGATCGAACAATTGCCGCTCGCCGGCGGTGAAGAAGAGATATTGCCCGTCCGGCGAGAAGGCGATGCGGCCGGAATAATGGCCCCCCGTCTCCGCATAGGGCGTGGCGCGGAAGATGACGCGCATGTCCTGTAGCGCCGGCGCATTCTGGTCCAGCGTCGCCATGGCGAGGGCGACGCCGCTCCTGCCGGCTTCCTCGCCGGGTTCGGAGAAGCTGAAATAGATGCGCCGGCTGCCCGCGAAATCGGGAGCGAGGACGATGTCCATCAGCGCACCCTGCTTCTCGCTCACCACCTGCGGCGTGCCGCCGACGGTCTGCCTGGCGCCGCTCTGTGGATCGAACAGGATGAGCGCGCCGGCCTTCTGCGTCACCAGCATCTTGCCGTCGGGCAGGAAGGCCATGGCCCAGGGCGAATCGAATCTGGCGATCTCGGTGGCCTGGAACGGTTTGTCCGAGGACGCGACCTGGGCACCGCCGGGTGTCGACGAGCCGGAACAGGCGAGCAGCGTGAGGGAAAGCGAGCAGGCGAGGCCGATGGCGCGGAGGGTCATGAGGTCCTGTCCTCCCGGAAATGAAAACCCAACTTCGGTTGGCGCAGGATAGTTCCCGTGGCGGCACGGGCAAGATGGCTTGCGGCGGTGGTGGAAAGCCAATCCTCACAAGAATGACCCTTCGCGCGAAGCGAACGGGGAGAGTCGCAACGGCAGGAAAAGGATCGCAACGCGCCGCCCCTCCAACCATCTTGCCTTTGCGCAAGGCCATGACTATATGCCGCTTGCTTTCCTGACATCGTCAAGACTGTTGGGGTCGGCACCAGATGGGGCCGGCGGCGAAGCTGCATGATATTCACGCTGCGCGGATCGCGCGCGAAAACGGAGAGCCGATGACGGACATGGACGCCCTGACGGCGATGATCGGGACCGAGGCGAAGGCGCTCGGCTTCGATCTCGTGCGCGTCCTGCTGTTCGGCGCGGGCGACGAGCGCACGCTGCAGATCATGGCGGAGCGGCCGGAGACGCGCCAGCTCGGCATCGAGGATTGCGCGGACCTCTCGCGCCGCATCTCCGACCGGCTCGACGCGATGGAAGCGGCGGGCAAGGACCCGATCGAAGGCGCCTACCGGCTGGAGGTCAGCTCGCCGGGCATCGACCGGCCGCTCACGCGCCTCAAGGATTTCGCCGACTGGGCGGGCCATGAGGCGCGCGCCAATTTCGTCGAGGCGGTCGAAGGCCGCAAGCAGGTGAAGGCCGTGCTGGCCGGCGTCGAGGGCGAGCAGATACTGTTCGACGATCCCAAGTCCGGCCGCATCGCCACGCCTTTTGCGAACATCCACAGCGCCAAGCTCATACTGACGGATGCGCTGATTTCTGCTACAGTCCCGCTCTCCACCGAGGGTGCGGACGAGATCGTCACCCAGGAACAGGAAGACTAGCCCCATGGCCAACGCCATTTCCGCCAACAAGGCCGAGCTGATCGCGATCGCCAATTCGGTCGCCAGCGAGAAGATGATCGACAAGGCGATCGTCATCGAGGCCATGGAGGACGCCATCCAGCGCTCGGCCCGCGCCCGCTACGGCGCGGAGAACGACATCCGCGCCAAGCTCGATCCCGATACGGGCGACCTGCGGCTGTGGCGCGTGGTCGAGGTGGTCGAGCAGGTCGAGGACTATTTCAAGCAGGTCGACGTGAAGGCGGCGCAGAAGCTGCAGGCGGGCGCCAAGGTCGGCGATTTCATCGTCGATCCGCTGCCGCCGGTGGACCTGGGCCGCATCGACGCCCAGTCGGCCAAGCAGGTGATCTTCCAGAAGGTCCGCGATGCCGAGCGTGAGCGGCAATATGAGGAATTCAAGGACCGCGCCGGCGAGATCATCACCGGCGTCGTCAAGTCGGTCGAGTTCGGCCATGTGGTGGTGAACCTCGGCCGCGCCGAGGGCGTCATCCGCCGCGACCAGCAGATCCCGCGCGAGGTGGTGCGCGTCGGCGACCGCGTGCGCGCGCTGATCCTCAACGTGCGCCGCGAGAACCGGGGGCCGCAGATCTTCCTCAGCCGCGCGCATCCGGACTTCATGAAGAAGCTGTTCGCGCAGGAAGTGCCCGAGATCTACGACGGCATCATCGAGATCAAGGCCGCCGCCCGCGATCCGGGCTCGCGCGCCAAGATCGGCGTCATCAGCCGCGATTCGAGCATCGATCCGGTCGGCGCCTGCGTCGGCATGAAGGGCAGCCGCGTGCAGGCCGTCGTGCAGGAGATGCAGGGCGAGAAGATCGACATCATCCCGTGGAGCGAGGATACCGCGACCTTCGTGGTGAACGCTCTCCAGCCCGCCACCGTCAGCCGCGTCGTCATCGACGAGGACGAGGAGCGGATCGAGGTGGTGGTGCCGGACGACCAGCTCAGCCTCGCCATCGGCCGGCGCGGCCAGAATGTGCGCCTCGCCAGCCAGCTCACCGGCAAGGGCATCGACATCATGACCGAGGCCGATGCCTCCGAGAAGCGCCAGCGCGAGTTCATCCAGCGCTCCGAGATGTTCCAGAACGAGCTGGACGTGGACGAGACGCTCTCCCAGCTGCTGGTGGCCGAGGGCTTCACCGAGCTGGAGGAAGTGGCCTATGTGAGCCTCGACGAGCTGGCCTCGATCGAGGGCTTCGACGACGAGCTGGCCGAGGAGCTGCAGAGCCGCGCGCAGGAAGCGCTGGAGCGCCGCGAGGCGGCCGCGCGCGAGGAACGCCGCGCGCTGGGCGTCGAGGATGCGCTGGCGGAGATGCCGCATCTCACCGAGGCGATGCTGGTCACGCTCGGCAAGGCGGGCATCAAGACGCTGGACGACCTGGCCGATCTCGCCACGGACGAGCTGATCGCCAAGAAGCGCACCGATCCGCGCCGCCGCCGCGAGGCAAGCGAGGACAAGGGCGGCGTGCTCGCCGAATATGGCCTCTCCGAGGAGCAGGGCAACGAGATCATCATGGCGGCGCGTGCCCACTGGTTCGCGGACGAGGACGAGGCCGCGTCGGAAAGCGCCGATGAAGTGGGGGGCGCCTGATGCCCTATGTGAAGATCGAGGTCATCGAAGGGATCAGCCGCGAGCAGAAGGCCGGGCTCGTCGCGGACGTCACGCGTTCGCTGGTCGAGCGGCTGGGCAAGCGGCCCGAGCAGGTCTTTGTCGTCATCGACGAGAAATCGCCGGACGACTGGGGCGTTGCCGGGCAGTTGATCTCCGAGGCGATGGCCGCACCGAGGGAGGACGCCGATGCTGCGGTACCCTCCCAATGAGCGGCTGACACTCCAATATCACGACCATTCCGTTCGCTCAGGGCGAACGGGTATCGGGGCCAGGGAGGCGCGCGCATGAGCGAGCGGCGCTGCATCCTCTCTGGCGAGCGCGCCGATCCGGCGCATCTCGTGCGGCTCGCCATCTCGCCGGAGGGCGACGTGCTGCCGGACGTGCGCGCGCGTGCGCCGGGGCGGGGCGCCTGGATCGGCGTCAGCCGCGCCGAGCTTGAGCAGGCGATCGGCAAGGGCCGGTTCAAGGGCGCGCTGGCACGGGCCTTCAAGCGCGAGACGCTGCGCGTGCCGGATGATCTCGCCGAGCGCATCGACATCGCCCTGCGCGACGATCTGCTGGCGCGCCTGGGCCTTGAGGCGCGCGCGTCGAACCTCGTGACGGGCTCCGAGAAGATCGAGGTCGCGGCGCGGCGTGGTCAGGTCCGTCTGCTGCTCCATGCCGCCGATGCCGGCGAAGATGGAAGCCGCAAGCTGGACCAGGCCTGGCGCGTCGGCGAGGATCGCGAGGGCGAAGCTTTTTTCGGCCATCGCTTGCCGGTGGACCGCAACGCCTTATCTATGGCATTGGGACGCGACAATGTCGTCCATGTCGCGGTGACGGATGCCGCGGCCGCCGACCGCATCGGCGGTCTGCTCGGCCGCTGGCAAAGCTATCTGGGATGCGCTAACGCGGCGCCGGACTCCGGTTCGGCTGACCGCGCGCCATCCGTTGAGGTTCCTGACGGGACTGCGTGAAGACGAATTTCCGGCCGGGCCCCATGCCCGCGCCGGCGGACAATGAAGGGTTGAAGTGCGTCGATGAGTGACAACAGGGAAGACAAGCCGACCTTGGGCCGCAAGCCGCTTGGCCTCAAGCGGACGGTCGAGGCCGGCCAAGTGCAGCAGAGCTTCAGCCATGGCCGCAAGAACACGGTCGTGGTCGAGGTGAAGCGCCGTCGCCTCATCGGCAAGCCCGGCGAGGCCGAGACCGCGCGCCCCGCGCCCGCCGTCGAGACGGTCGCGCCACCGCCACCGCCGCCGCCCGTGCGTCCGGCCGCGACGCCGCAGCCGCGCCCGTCCGCCACGGACAGCCTGCTCTCCCGCCAGGAGCTGCAGGCCAAGCTGCTGCGCGAGGCCGAGGAAGCGCGCATGGCCGCGCTGGAGGAAGCGCGCCGCCGCGAGGAGGCCGACAGGCTCGCCGCCAGCGAGGAGGAAAAGCGCCGCGCCGAGGAGAATCGCCGCGCCGAGGAGGAAGCCGAGCGCCAGCGTGCTGCCGAGGCCGAAGCCAGGGCCGCATCTCCGGCGCCCGAGCCTGTAGCCGTGGTCGAGGAGGCGAAGGGCGAAAGCGAGGAGCGTGGCACGGCGACGGCAACGCCCGCGCCGCGCCGCTTCACGCCGGTCGCACCGCCCGTCAAGCGCCCCGAGCCGGTCAAGCCCGATCGCAGCAAGCGCGGCGGCGACGATCGCCGCCAGTCCGGCAAGCTCACCGTCAATCGCGCCCTGGCCGATGACGACAGCGCGCGGGCGCGCAGCCTCGCCGCGCTGCGCCGCGCGCGCGAGAAGGAATATCGCCGCACGCACAGCGGCGGCCCCGTCCAGCGCGAGAAGCAGGTGCGCGAGGTCATCGTGCCCGAGGCGATCACCGTGCAGGAGCTCGCCAACCGCATGGCCGAGAAGGGCGCCGACCTCGTGAAGGCGCTGTTCAAGATGGGCATGATGGTGACGGTCAACCAGGCCATCGACCAGGATACGGCCGAGCTGCTCGTCGAGGAATTCGGCCACCGCATCCAGCGCGTCTCCGAGTCCGACGTGGAGATCGACACCAAGGCCGACGTCGATGCGCCCGAGACGCTCAAGCCGCGTCCGCCGGTCGTGACGATCATGGGCCATGTCGACCATGGCAAGACCAGCCTGCTCGACGCGCTGCGCGGCACCGATGTGGTCGCCGGCGAGGCGGGCGGCATCACCCAGCATATCGGCGCCTATCAGGTGAAGACCAAGGGCGGCGATATCATCACTTTCCTCGACACGCCGGGCCACGAGGCGTTCACCGAGATGCGCGCGCGCGGCGCCAATGTGACGGACATCGTCGTGCTGGTCGTCGCCGCCGACGACGGACTGATGCCGCAGACCATCGAGGCGATCAACCACACCAAGGCGGCCGGCGTCCCGATGATCGTCGCGATCAACAAGGTGGACAAGCCGGAGGCCAATCCGCAGCGCATCCGCGAGCGCCTGCTCGAGCATGAGGTGATCGTCGAGGATATGGGCGGCGACACGCAGGATGTGGAGGTCTCGGCGCTCAAGAAGACCGGCCTCGATGATCTCATCGACAAGATCCTGCTCCAGGCCGAGCTGCTGGAGCTGCGGGCCAATCCGGACCGCCCGGCCGAGGGCACCGTCATCGAGGCGCAGCTCGACAAGGGCCGCGGGCCGGTGGCGACCATCCTGGTCGGCCGCGGCACGCTCAAGGTCGGCGACATCTTCGTGGTCGGCGAGCAGAGCGGCAAGGTGCGCGCCATGGTCAACGACAAGGGCCAGAGCGTGAAGGAAGCCGGACCGTCCATGCCCGTCGAGGTGCTGGGCCTCTCCGGCGTGCCGATGGCGGGCGACCAGCTCTCGGTGGTCGAGAGCGAGGCGCGCGCCCGCGAAGTCGCGGCCTATCGCCAGGAACTGGCGACCCGCAAGCGCACGACGGCCGCGCCGATGAGCTTCGAGCATATGTTCTCGGCGCTCAACACCACGCAGATCGAATATCCGATCGTGGTGAAGGCGGATGTGCAGGGTTCGGTCGAGGCGATCGTCGGCGCGCTCACCCGTGCGTCGACCGATGAGATCAAGGTCCGCGTGCTGCATTCCGGCGTCGGCGCGATCACCGAGAGCGACGTGACGCTGGCGGCCGCCAGCAATGCGCCACTCATCGGCTTCAACGTCCGCCCCAATGCCAAGGCGCGGGCGCTGGCCGAGCGCGACAAGGTCTCGCTGCGCTATTATGACGTGATCTACGACCTCATCGAGGAAGTGAAGAACGAGATGGCCGGCCAGCTCGCGCCGGAGCGGATCGAGACCATCGTCGGCCGCGCCGAGGTGCTGCAGGTCTTCCCGGCCGGCAAGAAGGACAAGGCCGCCGGCCTGCTCGTGCTCGACGGCGTCATCCGCAAGGGCATCAACGCGCGCCTCACGCGCGAGGATGTCATCGTCTCGCGCACGACCATCGCCTCGCTGCGCCGCTTCAAGGACGATGTGGCCGAGGTCCGCGCCGGCATGGAGTGCGGCGCGGTGCTCGAAGATACGAACGACATCAAGGTCGGCGACACGCTGGAGCTGTTCGAGGTCGAGGAGCGGGCGCGGGCGCTGTAATGTTACGGAATACGGAATTATTGATTTACGATCCATTCCGTATTCTGTAAATCACTGGTGTGGAGATTCGATTCTCGAAATCGGCGGCGCGAGCCTTGTTGCGCGCTAACAAGCGCGCGCTGATCCGGCAGAAGATCGAGGCGCTTGCGCATGATCCGTTGGAACTGAGTGCAAATATCAGGAAGCTCCAGGGTCGGCCGGAGCATCGCTTGCGCGTGCAGGATTGGCGAGTGATCTTCCGCATCGAGGGAGAGGTGCTCTGGATCGATGATATCGCGCCGCGCGGCTCGGCCTATGAGGAGAATCCATGACAGCTCAGATTGTGGAAATTGGAGGCCAGAAGATCGTGATGCTGCCGATCGAGGAGTATCGGCAGTTGCTGGACATTGCGGAGGACAAGGCCGACGCTCTTGCGGCGATGGCGGCCGAGGAACGCCGCTTGGCTGGCGAGGAATATGTTCCCGCGGAACTGGTCGACAAGATCATCTCCGGTGAGAATCCGCTACGCGTCTGGCGGAAACATCGCGGCATGACGGTGCGGGCGCTGGCGGACAAGGTGAGTGCTCGCGTTGCGACCATCTCGGAGATCGAGACGGGTAAGGCACAGGGGAAGCCGGCGCTCTGGCGTGCGCTTGCCGATGCCTTGTCAGTTTCCGTCGACGATATTCTTCCGCTGGAATAGCCCATGCCTCGCTATGTCGCGCTGCTGTCGAGCATCAATGTCGGCGGAAATCGGGTCAGGATGACCGATCTCAAGGCGGCGCTGGAGGCGTGTGGTTTCGAGAATGTGTCGACCGTCACCGCCAGCGGCAATGTGATCTTCGATCATCCGCAGGCTGCGGATGCCGAGCTTGCGCGGCGGATCGGCGATTGCGTGCAGGAGGCGTTCGGCTTCCGCACCTTCGCCGCGGTTCGGGATGCGGCCGAGCTGCGGGCGGCGGTGGCGGAGAGTCCCTTTCGCGGCAGACGAGAGGACAAGTTCATCCACATCCACTTCCTGGAGAAGCCGCTGATCGAGACGGCTTTCGAACGCCTCCTCGCCGCGTATGAGGGCAAGGGGCTGGAGACATTCGCGCCGGGCAGGGCGCATGTGCATATCGATTTCGTCGATGGCGTGGCGCGCTCCAAGGTGACGGCGCCTTTCCTCGAGAAGCAGCTCGGCAGCATGGGCACCGCCCGCAACCTGCGCTCGCTCGAGCGGATCATCGAAGCGATGGAGACGCGTTGATGTTCGGTGCGCCCACACCCATCCTGCGCAGCTTCGATGAAACCCGCGCCAAGGCCTTCTATCTCGATTTCCTTGGCTTCGAGCTGGTCTTCGAGCATCGCTTCGAGCCGGAGCTGCCGCTCTACATGGGTGTGCGCCGGGGCGACTGCGAGCTCCATATCAGCGAGCATTATGGCGATGCCACGCCGGGCAGCGCGCTGCGCATTCCGGTCGACGATGTGGTCGCCTATGCCGCCGCGCTGCGCGCGAAGCAGTTCGACAATGCCCGGCCCGGCGAGCCGGCCGAGATGCCATGGGGATCGCGCGAGATCAGCATCGCCGATCCTGCCGGCAACCGGCTGACCTTCTATACCAATGATCCACAGGAGGCCGGCGATGGCGCGGTCTGACAATGCTTCTCCCTCGGTCCGCCTGCTGCGCGTGGGCGAGGCGGTGCGCCATGTGCTGGCGGACATCCTCCAGCGCGGCGACGTGCATGACGATGTGCTCGCCAGCCATGTGGTGAGCGTCACCGAAGTGCGCATGTCGCCGGATCTCAAGCAGGCGATCGTCTATGTGAAGCCGCTGCTCGGGCGGGACGAGGAAGCGGTGCTCAAGGCGCTGCGCACCAACACCGCCTATCTGCAGCGCGAGGTGGCGCGGCGCGTGAAGCTCAAATTCGCGCCCAAGCTCAAGTTCATCGGTGACGAGAGCTTCGAGGAGGGCAGTCATATCGATGCCATCCTGCGTTCGCCCAATGTCGTGCGTGATCTGGGCGATCCGGAATAAATCCGGATAATATTGACGTGGATATAATCCGGGTATAAATGGCGCTCCGAAAGGAACGCGCCATGACCACCTATACGGTTTTCGCCAATGATATCTGGATCGCCTCGGGGCCGCGCGATCATGTCGTCCAGACATTGCGCGCCATGGGCGAGCTGCCGCGTGCGTCCGACCTGCTGGTATTCGACGACACGACCGGCGCGCAAGTCGACCTCGACCTGCGTGAGGGCACGGCCGAACCGGCGCGCGGACCGGGGCGCCCCCGGCTCGGCGTGACCGCGCGGGAGATCACGCTGCTGCCGCGCCATTGGGACTGGCTCGGCGCGCAGCGGGGCGGCGCTTCCTCGACGCTGCGCCGGCTGGTGGATGCCGCCATGAAGGGCGATACGGCGCCGGGCGCCGGGCGGGATGCGGCCTATCGCTTCCTCTCCGCCATCGCCGGCAATCGCGCGGGCTTCGAGGAAGCGATCCGCGCGCTCTACGCCGACGATCGCGAGCGGTTCGAGGCGCTGACGGCGGACTGGCCCGTGGCGATCCGCGACCATGCCATTGGTCTCGCCTGGCCGGACTGACCGTGCCGAAGGTCGAAAATTTGCCTTCGCGCGGGGAGCGTCTATCTCGGACGCCATGGCCAAGCTCTATTTCTATTATGCCTCGATGAACGCGGGCAAATCCACGACGCTGTTGCAGGCGGACTTCAATTATCGCGAGCGCGGCATGGCGACGATGCTGTGGACCGCCGGTGCCGACGATCGCGAAGGCGCGGGCCGGATCAGCTCGCGGATCGGTCTTTCGGCGCCTGCCCATATGTTCGACGGCGATACCGATATGTTCGACGCGATCGCCGCCCGGGCCGATGAAGGGCCGCTCGCCTGTGTGCTGGTGGACGAGGCGCAGTTCCTCGCGCGCGCCCAGGTGCTCGATCTGGCGCGGGTGTGCGACGAACTCGGCATCCCCGTGCTCTGCTATGGTCTCCGCACCGATTTCCGGGGCGAGCTTTTCGCCGGTTCGGCGGCCTTGCTTGGCCTTGCCGATGCGCTGGTCGAGCTCAAGGCCGTGTGCGAATGTGGCGCCAAGGCGACGATGAACCTGCGCATCGACGCGGAAGGCCATGCGGTCAGCGAAGGCGCGCAAATGGCGATCGGCGGCAATGAGCGCTATGTGGCGCTGTGTCGCAAGCATTTCATGGCGCGCCTGCGATCTTGATCGATCCATGGCGGCGGTTCATGGTCGCTTCACCTGCGCCGCGCTAACGGGCTGGCAGGAGACGGATTTCGACTGAAAGGAGGTCGACGATGAACCAGCTCAGCCATTTCGCTGTGGCCACGGTGCTCGCGGCGTTCGCTTTCGTCATGACTGGTGGTGTCCAGGCGGCGGAACAGGCCGTGCGCGCCGAGGAAGGCGCGACGCAGAAACAGGATGCGTCCATCGCCTTCGTCAACCATGGCGGCGTGCGCGATTGGCGCGCGGCCGGCGACGACAAGGTCTATATCCAGGATGCCAGCGGCAAATGGTATCTGGCGACGCTTGCGTCATCCTCGCCGGATCTGCCCTTTGCCACGGCCATCGGCTTCGAGACGGGCAGCTCGGACCGGCTCGACCGGTTCGGTTCGATCGTGATCTCCGGCACGCGCTATCCGCTCGCCTCGCTGGTCGAGAGCGGGCCGCCGCCGCCGCGCCAGCGCCGCTGAGGCTCAACGCTCCGGCGACCAGTCGCGCGCGAGCAGGCTGAACAGCATCGTGTCGCGCACATGGCCCGTCCATGTGATCCGCTCGGCGCGCAGCACGCCTTCCTGCACCGCGCCCAGCTTGCGCACAGCCGCCTGGCTGCGGGCATTGCGCGCGTCGATGCGGAACTCGATCCGGCGGAAGCCGCAGGCGAAGGCATGGTCGATCATCAGGCGCTTCATCCGCCCGTTGAGGCCGGTGCCGCGCCGGTCCGGCCTCAGATAGCTGTTGCCGATCTCCAGCGTCTGGGTGAGGGGATCGATGCGCAGATAGGCGGTCATGCCGACCAGATGCTCCGCATCGAGGACGGCGAAGGGCCGGCGGCCGGCATTGGCGAGCAGGGCGTCGAAGCTGGCGTCGAACCGGTCCGGCGCATAGCTGGTCGGGTAGAGCGTCCAGATGTCCGGATCGGCCGCGCAGGCGGCGGCGAGCGCCTGGCGGTCGTCCAGGTCCAGCGGGCGCAGGCCGAGCGTGCCGTCGTGGAGCGGGCGATACAGGCTGTCGGGATCGGCGGGCGCGGGAAGGGCGGAAGGCATGACGTTCCGCGATTAGCCTGCGGCCTCAAGGCTGAAAAGGGACAATGCGGAGCGGCTGTATCAAAGTGTCGCGCGCCATTCCCAAACTGTGTCGACCCCTTGCCCCTGAATAGCGGCGGAACGATCTTCCCATCGTCACAGAGTTCAGTAAAACCCGGAAGGAGAATGACATGAAGACAATCGCATACGTCGCTCCACTTGCGGCGATTTTCCTGGCGTCCACGCCGGTCATGGCCGCGCAGGGCGCCACCTCGACTTACGCATCCATCCCCTTCGCCAATCATCATGGCGTCCGGAACTGGGTGGCGCAGGGCAATGACACCATCTATTTCGAGGATAATTTCGGCCGTTGGTACAGGGCCGTGCTTTTCGCGCCGAGCATGGACCTGGGGTTCACCAATGCCATCGGCATCGATTCGGGTCCGATGGGGACGCTCGACAAATGGAGCGCGGTGATCGTGCGTGGTCAGCGCTACCCTTTCCAGTCGTTCGAGCGGGTCGACGGTCCGCCGGCAAGGCCCGGCAAGGCCAAGGCCGGACAGCAGGCCCAGCCGGCGACCCGGCAATGATCCGCACGCCGATGGGGTTCGGGCCTGACAGGGACTGACGGGAGGGCTAAGGGACGACATGACCGCCCCCGAACCCTCTCCGCAGCCGCTCCATGGCTGGATCATTCTCGACAAGCCGGTCGGCCTGGGCTCCACCCAGGCCGTCGGTGCGGTCAAGCGCGCGCTGCGCGAAGCGGGGCTGCCCAAGGTCAAGGTCGGCCATGGCGGCACGCTCGATCCGCTTGCGAGCGGTGTGCTGCCGATCGCGGTCGGCGAAGCGACCAAGCTCGCCGGGCGGATGCTGGACAGCGACAAGATCTATGCGTTCACCATCGGTTTCGGTGTCCAGACAGACACGCTGGATCGCGAAGGCGCGGTGATCGCCACGTCCGAGACGCGGCCCACGCCGGCCGGGATCGAGGCGGTTCTGCCCCGCTTCACCGGCGCGATCGAGCAGGCACCGCCGGCCTATAGCGCGATAAAGGTTGACGGTGCGCGCGCCTACGACCGGGCGCGGGCCGGCGAGCAAGTGGAGATGACGCGACGGACGGTAACGATCCACCATCTGCACCTCCGTCATTTCCGCGAATGCGGGAATGACGATGTGGGGCTTGAAGCTGTCACTCTCGTCGCCCATGTCTCCAAGGGCACCTATATCCGCAGCCTTGCGCGCGACATCGCGCTGGCGCTCGGGACGGTGGGCCATGTGACCATGCTGCGGCGCATCAAGGCGGGTCCTTTCACCCTGAAAGACGCGATTTCACTGGACATTCTGCGCGATGCTGCTAAGGCGCGCGCCATTGCGCAGCATATGCTGCCATTGACGGCGGGGCTGGACGACATCCCGGCTCTACCCGTCACCCCCGAACAGGCGAAGGCGCTGAAACAGGGCCGAACCCTCGCCGGGGATCCTCGCAGGCAGGGTCTGATGCTGGCGACGCAGGGCGATATGCCCGTCGCGCTGGTGGAGGCTTTGGGACCCGGGATCCGGGTCGTGCGGGGGTTCAATCTCTGAGATGAAAGGAATGGACGATGTCGATCACGCTGGAGCGCAAGGAAGCGCTCATCAAGGACAATGCCCGCCACGAGGGCGATACCGGTTCGCCGGAAGTGCAGGTGGCCATCCTCACCGAGCGCATCGCGAACCTCACCGAGCATTTCAAGGATCACCACAAGGATAATCACAGCCGCCGCGGCCTGCTGATGCTGGTCAACAAGCGCCGCTCGCTGCTCGACTATCTCAAGAAGAAGGACGAGGGCCGCTATACGGCGCTCATCGCGAAGCTCGGGCTTCGGAAATAATCAGGGAAAGGGCGCCGTCGCGGCGCTCTTTTCATATCCGGCCTGGCCGCAATCCGGCGGCAAGGGCCACACAAAGCTTCCTCCGTTCGCCCTGAGCTTGTCGAAGGGCTGAGAAGAAGAACGGGGCTTCGACAGGCTCAGCCCGAACGGGTTGGGGAAGCGACAATGGGCGACATCGCCCGCAAGCAAGCCCCGTCGCGCAATAGGGCCGGCGGGTGGAAGGAAAACCAATGTTCAATGTGAAGACAGTCGAAATCGAGTGGGGCGGAAAGACCCTCAAGCTCGAAACGGGCCGCGTTGCCCGTCAGGCCGATGGCGCGGTGCTCGCGAGCCTCGGCGAAACCGTGGTGCTGTGCGCGGTCACGGCCGCCAAGTCGGTGAAGGAAGGGCAGGACTTCTTCCCGCTCACCGTCCACTATCAGGAGAAATTCTCGGCCGCCGGGCGCATCCCGGGCGGTTTCTTCAAGCGCGAGCGCGGCGCGACCGAGAAGGAGACGCTCGTCTCCCGCCTCATCGACCGCCCGGTGCGCCCGCTGTTCCCGGAAGGCTTCTACAACGAGATCAACGTGATCGCGCAGGTCATGTCGTTCGATGGCGAGAATGAACCGGACATCGTGGCGATGGTCGCGGCCTCGGCGGCGCTCACCCTGTCGGGCGTGCCGTTCCTCGGCCCGATCGGCGCCGCGCGCGTCGGCTACAAGGATGGCGAATATCAGCTCAACCCGAGCCTCGAAGAAGTGAAGGCGGGCGAGCTGGACCTCGTCGTCGCTGCCACCGACACCGCCGTGATGATGGTCGAGTCCGAGGCGAAGGAGCTGTCCGAGGAGGTCATGCTCGGCGCCGTGATGTTCGCCCACAAGGAGAGCAGGAAGGTCATCGACGCGATCATCCAGCTCGCCGAGAAGGCCGCCAAGGACCCGTGGGAGATCGACCTGGGCGACGGCAATGCCGAGCTCAAGGCCAAGCTCAAGGGTCTGATCGGCGCCGACATCGCGGCCGCCTACAAGCTCACCAACAAGTCCGAGCGCTCCAATGCGCTCAACGCCGCTCGCGACAAGGCCAAGGAATATTTCACGGCCGAGGGTCTCGATCCGCAGGCCGTGATGGCCGGCATCAAGCTGGTGAAGAAGCTGGAAGCCGAGATCGTGCGCACCGCCATCCTCAAGGACGGCCAGCGCATCGACGGGCGCACCACCACGCAGATCCGCCCGATCGAGGCGATGGTGGGCTTCCTGCCGCGCACGCACGGCTCGGCGCTGTTCACCCGCGGCGAGACGCAGGCCATCTGCACGACCACGCTCGGCACCAAGGACGCCGAGCAGATGATCGACGGGCTCAACGGGCTCAGCTACGAGCGCTTCATGCTGCACTATAACTTCCCGCCCTATTCGGTCGGCGAGGTTGGCCGCTTCGGCGCGCCGGGCCGCCGCGAGGTGGGCCATGGCAAGCTGGCGTGGCGCGCGCTGCATCCGGTGCTGCCGAGCCATGACGAGTTCCCCTACACGGTGCGCGTCCTCTCCGACATCACCGAGTCCAACGGCTCCTCCTCCATGGCGACCGTCTGCGGCGGCTCGCTCTCGATGATGGACGCCGGCGTGCCCCTGAAGCGTCCGGTTTCCGGCATCGCCATGGGTCTCATCCTGGAAGGCGACGAGTTCACGGTGCTGAGCGACATCCTTGGCGACGAGGATCATCTCGGCGACATGGACTTCAAGGTGGCCGGCACCAGCGAGGGCATCACCTCGCTGCAGATGGACATCAAGGTCGCCGGCATCACCGAGGCGATCATGCGCCAGGCGCTGGCGCAGGCCAAGGAAGGCCGCGCGCATATCCTGGGCGAGATGAGCAAGGCGCTGGGCGAGGTTCGATCGGAACTTTCGGCCCACGCTCCGCGCATCGAGACGATCCAGATCGACAAGTCGAAGATCCGCGACGTCATCGGCACGGGCGGCAAGGTCATCCGCGAGATCGTCGCGGAGACCGGCGCTAAGGTCGACATCGACGACGAGGGCGTCATCAAGATCAGCTCGTCCGATCTCTCGCAGATCGAGGCGGCCAAGGCCTGGATCCTCGGCATCGTCGAGGAGCCCGAGGTCGGCAAGATCTACAATGGCAAGGTCGTGAACCTGGTCGATTTCGGCGCGTTCGTGAACTTCATGGGCGGCAAGGACGGCCTCGTCCACGTCTCCGAGATCCGCAACGAGCGGGTCGAGAAGGTGGCCGATGTCCTCAAGGAGGGCCAGGAAGTCAAGGTCAAGGTCCTCGAGATCGATCCACGCGGCAAGGTCCGCCTGTCGATGCGCGTCGTCGATCAGGAGACCGGCGAGGAGCTGGAGGACACCCGCCCGGCGCGCGAACCGCGCGGCGACCGGGGTGATCGTGGCGACCGTGGCGGCCGCAATGATCGCGGCGGCCGTGGCGAGCGCGGCCCGCGCCGGGATCGTGGCGACCGTGGCCCCCGCCGCGAGCGCTCAGGCGGCGATGATGAGGGCGAAGCACCCGAATTCGCGCCGGCATTCCTGACCAAGGACTGAGCTGGCGTGGCGGCTATAGCGGCCTGTCACACGGAAGAAGAATGGAGAAAGGCCCCGCAGGACTTGCGGGGCCTTTTTTCGTGAGACGCAGCCGGCTCATTCCCTTCCGGGTCATGATTGTCCAGAGATGTTGTGGCTTTTGCGCGGAGCGCAAAGCTTTCGCCCTGGTGCGCGATCATGTACCGCGCCACAAAACGCGGCTCCTCGTTACGGGGGCGAGGCGCCTCCCGGGAATTGCGGGTCCGATGACGAATTGCGACATCGGCACGATTCGCTGAGCGATCCAGACGATCGCCAAGGCGCATGAGAAGGCGAGAATCGCGGTCAGATAGTTGCCATGCCCCGTTATCCGGCTGACGACGGACAGAAGGAAGATGTGGCTGAGATAGACACCGAGCATGCACGCCGAAATCTGCCGGATGATCCCCGCGCCTCCTATGCTCCGTGGCCCGAACCAGAGAACCGGAACGGTAACGAGCGTTCCGAGCACATAGGGAATGCTGACTCCGGGCAGCGCTGCGGCACCGACAATTGCGAGTGAAATGGCCAAGGACGAACCGCCGGCGATAGCCGCCCATCGCGGAACCTTGCCGCCCAGCCCCAGCGCTATGCCGACCAGGACGATAGGCGCGGCCTGCATCCATTGGCCCAGAGGTTCGCTCCATCCGGTCGATGGCGGCCGCCAGAGCGAAGCGGTCGTGAGCAGCGCGGCGGCACCGAGAGTGGCGAGCCAGAACAGCATGCCAGGGCTCATGCGCGGTTTCAGGATATTGAGAGCCGCCAGAACGGCAAACATGGCCGGCATGAACCAGAGATGCGGCGCCGTGCCGTAGAATATGCCGAAGGGGCTGCCATGGCCGGCCAGAAGGGGCAATCCGCGCAGAAAATTCAGGGCGCCGTAAACGATCATCCAGAACAGCCATGGAATGATGAAAGTCTTGGCCAGGAGCGCCGGAGATCGCACCCGCTCCCAGTTGAACATGCAATCGAGGCCCGGCGAGAGAAGCAAGAACACGATCAGGCCCGAATAAGCGAGATCGTGACCCGGCGCCCCGCTATGGAATAGGACGATGGCGAAGGCCGCGACTATGCGCAGCGCCTCGATCGACTCATTCCTGCGATTGGAGTCGTTCCCCCCGTCCTTCTTCCCCATAGAGCCACCCCCAACCGGGTTGCATGACTACGCCTCCGCGGGAGTGAGATAAAGAGCTTTCGGATGTGCCATGGCCCATGACGACCATGACCAAGGCAGCGTCGACCTGTCCGCATTGGCTCGCCCGGCGGCAGGAGTGGTGATTTGCAGGAACCCTGGTGGAGCTGAGGGGAATCGAACCCCTGACCTCATCATTGCGAACGATGCGCTCTCCCAACTGAGCTACAGCCCCCAGGGAGCGCTGCCTATAAGCGCGCGTTTCGCGCATTGCAATGCGTTTTGGGCCATGATCGGGCGAGGATGTCCAGACCTGTCGGCGTGCGAATATAGCGCCGGGGCTGCGCCTCTCGCGGTCGGTGTCAGCTGCCGAAGCCCACCGAAAGAAAGGCCGGTGTCGGGCCGTTCCAGCCGTCGTCGGGACCGTCATCCTCGATTCGCTCGCGTCGGGCCGGGCGCGGGCTTTGGTCGCGCTTGGGTCGTTCGGAGCGGGGCGGGCGTTCGGGGCGCGTCTCCGCCGGTCTCGCCTCGGCGGCACCTTTCTCCCTGGCCGGCTTGCGGCCGCGCCGGTTGCCGGCCTTGCCCTTGGGCGCTTCGGCGGCATCGTCCGCTTCGTCGGCCGCCAGACCACTTTCCAAGCGCGGGATTTTCGTGCCGATCAGCTTCTCGATATTGTCGATCGCCTCGGCGTCGCTGCGGGTGACGAACGTGAAGGCCTTGCCGGTCGCGCCTGCGCGGCCGGTGCGGCCGATGCGATGGACATAATCGTCCGGATGCCAGGGCGCGTCGAAGTTGAAGACGTGGGACACGCCCTTGATGTCCAGCCCGCGCGCGGCGACGTCCGAGGCCACCAGCAGATTGATCTCGCCGGTCTTGAACCGCTCCAGCTCGGCGAGCCGCGCGGACTGGTCGATGTCGCCATGGATCTCGCCCGACCTGAAGCCGTGCCGCTGCAGGCTCTTGTTGAGCTCGCGCACGGCGGTCTTGCGGTTGCAGAAGATGATCGCGCTGTCGACGCCTTCGCTGCGCAGGAGTGAGCGGAGCATCTCGCGCTTCTTCTTCTCTTCCACCGGCACCAGCATCTGCGTGATGTTGGCACCCGCCGTCGCGGGCCGGGCGACCTCGATCGACTTGGGATTGGAGAGGAACTTGTCCGCCAGTTTCTTGATCGGCGGCGGCATGGTGGCCGAGAAGAGCAGCGTCTGCCGGTTGGCGGGCAGCTTGGTGCAGATATTCTCGATGTCCGGGATGAAGCCCATGTCGAGCATCCGGTCCGCCTCGTCGATGACGAGCAGCGAGCAGCCGGTGAGCAGGATGTTGCCGCGCTCGAACAGGTCCATGAGGCGGCCGGGCGTGGCGATCAGCACGTCGACGCCCTTCTCCAGCGCCTTCACCTGGTCGCCCATCGAGACGCCGCCGATCAGCAGCGCCATGGAGAGCTTGTGATATTTACCATATTTCTCGAAATTCTCGGCGACCTGCGCCGCCAGCTCGCGGGTCGGCTCCAGGATGAGGCTGCGCGGCATGCGGGCACGGGCGCGGCCCTGGGCGAGGATGTCGATCATCGGCAGCACGAAGCTGGCCGTCTTGCCCGTGCCGGTCTGGGCGATGCCGATGATGTCGCGCATCATGAGGACCGAGGGGATGGCTTGCGCCTGGATCGGCGTCGGCTCGTTATAGCCCGCCTCCGCGACGGCTTTCAGCAATTCATCCGACAGGCCGAGATCGGCAAAGGGCATCAGGATTCCATGAGACAGGAGAAAGCGTGGCTGCCCGGCACGGCGTTCATAGTGCGTTCAGCCGAGCGCCGCATGGGCAAAAGCCAAGCCCGTGTCAAGGATTTCCGGGCCGGGCTGCACGCAACACGCGGAGGATGGCCGGGATGTACTGCCTGGCGGCGCCATGGATCTCCGTTTGCGTCACGTGATTCGTGCGATCAAGCGGGAATGGGCCGGTTTCGTGACGCCCAGGCACAGCGTTGCGCGGCTAGGAGTTCGAGCGGCGACAACCACCCCAAGCCCCGTTCGCCCTGAGCGAAGTCGAAGGGCGCTACTGAGCGGAGCGAAGTGGGCTTCGCCTGCGGCTCAGCCAAGCCCTTCGACTTCGCTCAGGGCGAACGGAGTGAGGAGCGGATCGGTTCGCAGCTCGGTTTGAGGCGGAATGCCGACCTTCTCCCCGAACGGAGCGACCCGGAATGACAGGAACGGGATCGTCAGCGGATGTCCGAAAACCCGTTCTCCAGCCTCAGGGTTCTGGCCTGTCCTCCGGCTCCGCCGGCACCAGCCGCGAGAAGCGCTCGATGGCGCAGGAGGAGCCGTTGCGGGCATGGAGTTCGTCCCGCCCGGCGCAGAGCGCGCCATCCTCGGCCGGCTCGATGTAGAAGCCCGCATAGAAGTCGATCGCCCGGCAGGCGCGGCCGAAATGGGTGCGGAACTGGTTGCTGCGGAACGTCACCATCACGACATCGCTGTTCCGGTTGATGATGGCGCCGCGGATGCGCGCGAGCGGCAGGCAGCGCGGTCCCGCCACTTCCCGCACGGCCTGTGGCGGCGGCTCGGGCGCGGCGGCGGCCGCCGCAGCCTCCTGCTCACGGGCCGTATTGGGGCGCGGCATGCGGGTCTGCACGATGGGAATGCGGATGATGACGCGCTGCTCGATCGTGACCTGCGCCAGTTCCGTCCCCGCGCGAAACGTCGGGTGATCGGCGTCCGGCGCGGACGTGAGCAGCATGGTCGCAATGAGTGTCGGCGCGAGCGCTGGCAAGTCTGTTCCCCAGGGCGAGACCATGCCGTAGAGGCCCGCGCTTGAACAGCCGATTAATTGCATGCCGGCATGGCGCGTGATCCGCGCTCGGGCTGGCGTTCGCTGCTGCCGCGCGGCATAAGGCCGGGCATGATCTCGCCCGTTGCCCTGGATGCCTTTCGTGCCGTCGCCGGTCCCCGCGGCCTCATCGAGGACCGTGATCTCGTGGTCCCCTGGCTGGAGGACTGGCGGGGCAAGTTCCATGGCGAGGCCATCGCCATCCTCACGCCGCGTTCGACGCAGGACGTCGCGGCCATGGTCCGCATCGCGCGCGAACATGGCGTGCCGCTGGTGCCGCAGGGTGGAAACACCTCGATGGTCGGCGGCGCCACGCCGCCGGCGGACGGCAGCGCGCTCATCCTGTCGCTGCGCGCGATGAACGCCATCCGCAGCATCGATCCGGCCGCCAATATCGCCGTGTGCGAGGCCGGCGTCATCCTCTCCACGCTGCACGAGGCGGCCGAGGCGGTCGGCCGGCGCTTCCCGCTCAGCCTGGGCGCCAAGGGCTCGGCGACGATCGGCGGCCTCGTCTCCACCAATGCCGGCGGCACGCAGGTGCTGCGCCACGGCACGATGCGCGCGCTGGTCGAGGGCATCGAGGCGGTGCTGCCCGACGGCTCCATCCATGACGGCATCGCCGCGCTCAAGAAGGATAATCGCGGCTATGACCTCAAGCAGCTGCTGATCGGCGCGGAAGGCACGCTGGGCGTCATCACGGCGGCCAGCCTGCGCCTCGCGCCTGCCATCGCCGACCGGTCGGTCGCCTGGGTGGGGCTCGCCGGTCCGGAGCAGGGGCTGGCGCTGCTTCGCCATATGGAAGCGCAGCTCGGGCCGGTGGTCGAGGGCTTCGAGGTGATCGCGGCCGACACGCTCGGCTTCATCCTGGACGTCATTCCCGGCACCCGGCGCCCGATCGAGACCGAGACGCCCTGGAACGCACTGATCGAGATCGATCTGGACAGCGCGGACAGCACGCCGAATGCGCAGGAGCGCATGGAGATGGCGCTGGCCGAGGCGTTCGAGCAGGATCTGGTCGTCGATGCCGCCGTCGCGGCCAATGAGAGCCAGGCCGAGGCCTTCTGGAAGCTGCGCGAGAGCGCATCCGAGGCCGAGCGGGCGCAGGGCCCGGCGCTGCAGTTCGACATCAGCGTGCCGATCGCCGGCATGCCGCGCTTCATGACCGAGGTGGCGGCTGCCTGCGAGGCGCGCTTCCCCGGCACGACGGCCTCCTCCTTCGGCCATCTGGGCGACGGCAATGTCCATTTCCATGTCCGCGCGCCGCGAGGGCAGGGGATCGAGGCGGCGCGCGCCTGGCTCGCCGCGCATGGCGAGGAAGCGACCCGCTATGTCAACGACCAGGTGGTGGCGGCTGGCGGCTCCATCTCCGCCGAGCATGGCATCGGCCAGATGAAGATCGGCGAATTCGCCCGGCTGACCGCGCCGGCCCAGCTCAATGCGGTGCGTGCGATCAAGGCCGCGTTCGATCCGCAGGGCCTGTTCAATCCGGGCAAGCTCGTGCCCCTTGCGTCCGCTTCGCCGGCCCATTAAGGCCCGCTCGATCCGCCCGCCCGCCACGGCGAGGCCCGCCATTCCGCCGTTCCAGGAGAAGTGATGCCATGGCCAGCGCGCCGACGATCCAATCCTTGCCGATCCTCTACAAGGACATCATCCCGCTCAATGTCGAGCAGCACGCCAATTTCAGCCTGCGCAACTATGACACGGCGCCGCATCTGGTCGGCGTCCATGCGGTTCCGCTGACGGTCGACGAGTTCGCGCAGTGCCAGCGCTTCCTGCCCATCGTCTTCTCGAGCGGCGCCGATCCCGTGCCGCTGGCGCTGATGGGTCTCAACGAGGGCGTCAATACGCTCGTCGATGCCGAGGGCAGGCTGCGCCGCGACGACGGCTATGTGCCCGCCTATGTCCGGCGCTATCCTTGGCTGCTGGTGCGGGCGAAGCCGAACAGCGAGGAGCTGTCCCTCTGCTTCGATCCGACATCGGGATTCGTCGGCGAGTTCGAGGATGGTCGCCCGCTCATCGAGAATGGCGAGGCGACGCAGCTCACCAAGGACCTGTTGACCTTCTGCGAGAATTTCGAGCAGGCCGCCGCGCGCACCGCGCAGTTCATGCAGGATCTCAAGGAGTCGAACCTGCTGATGGACGGCGAGCTGTCCATCCAGGCGCCGGACAACGACACGCCCTTCGTCTATCGCGGTTTCCAGATGGTGGACGAGGCGAAGGTGCGCGAGCTGCGCGGCGACCAGCTGCGCAAGTACAGCCAGAGCGGTCTGCTGCCACTGGTCTATGCGCATATCTTCTCGCTGCAGGGCATGCGCGAGATTTTCGCGGCGCAGCGCCAGATGGGACTCGGCCCGCTCGCGCCGATCCCGTTGAACTGAGCGCGCCTGCATCGCGCGATATGAAATGACGATGGCCTGCTCGTGAGAGCAGGCCTTTGCTTTTCCAAGCTCGGCATCTGTCGGGCCGTGGTGACAGTCCCCATTCGGCGCCCGGCGGGATCGCTCCGATCTGGTGGTGACTTAATCAACCAAAACGCAAGACTCCACTGCGCCGCACTTGAAAACCGCATTGCGTTGCCCTACCTTGTACTTACGCAGCGGCTTGTTCCCCCTTTCGGGTCGTTGCGTGGGCGTCCCGCCCTTTCGGGACGTCTCCTCCCTGAACCTGGGCCACCCTGTGCAACCGCACGGGGTGGTTTTTTATGTGGCGAATGCGCCTGGCCCTATTCGGCCGCCAGCGGCAGGCCGCGCCCGGCGAGATCCTGCGTGACGATGGCGGCAAGATCGACAAGCAGCTGCCGCATGAGCGGCAGTCCGGCGCCCAGCGTCATCATGTCCGGCGCCAGATAGAGGCTGCGGTCGAGCTCGATCTGGATGGCATGGATGCCGCGCTCCGGCCGCCCGTGCCGCTCCAATATGTGATTGCCTGAATAAGGCGCGTTGATCGCCACCGGCAGCGGCAGGCGGCGCACGACATCGGCGCACAGGTCGGTGAGCCGGTCGGCGGCGCTCCGCCCGAATCGGTCGCCGATGACCACGCGCGGCGCCGGCTCGCGCAGGCCCGGCGTGTCGCGCAGCGGCGGCATGGAGTGGATATCGACGAGCAGCGCCACGCCATGGCGTTGCCGCGCCGCCTCCAGTGCCTCGGCCAGGGCGGCATGATATGGGCGGTGGATCTGCTCGATCCGGCGGCGCAGTTCGCCATAGGCGAGGGGACCCCGCCAGAGATTGCCGATCTGCGCCAGCCGCTCGGGGATGAGGCCGAGGCCGCCCCGGGTCTTGGCGCTTGCCTGGCCGCGGAAGCTCCACGGCGCGTCCGCGATGGCGCGGATATCGACATCGCCTTCGTCCCGGTTGAGGTCGATGAGCGCGCGCGGCGCGCGGGCGACGATGACGCAATGCCCCTGATCGATCAGGCCGTCGGCAAGGCGATCGGCATGGCGATCTTCCAGCCGGGCCAATATGTCGGGCGCGACGCGGGCGCGGGCCAGCAGATCGGGCGCATAGTCCCGGCCGGCATGGGGCACGGCGAACAGGATCGGCCCGATCGCCCCGGGCATGCCGAAGCGAAAGAATGCGTCATGCGTGAGCGAGGGGCTTGACTTTGGTCCTGCTGACGTTGTCATTCGATCTGTTGATCCTGCGGCCAATCCGTTGTGCTGCGATGGAAAAATGTTAATGGCTTGTCGCATAAGACAGCCGGCGACGCCAAGCCCCGTGCGGTGTCGATCGTCCGGACAGCAAGGAACAAGTGGGTGGGCCTGCCGATGATTCGCATTCTGGTGGCTGAAGACGATGATTCGATGCGACATTATCTGTGCCGGGCGCTGGAACGGTCGGGCTATGAAGTGATCGCGGTCGACCGCGGCACGGCGGCGCTGCCGCTGCTGGACTCGGAGCGCTTCGACCTGCTGCTGACCGACATCGTGATGCCGGAGATGGACGGGATCGAGCTGGCCCAGCATGCCGCCGCGATCGCGCCGGAGACCCGCGTCATGTTCATCACCGGCTTCGCGGCCGTGACGCTGCGGGCCGGCCGGGTGGCGCCGGAGGCCAAGGTCCTTTCCAAGCCCTTCCATCTGCGCGACCTGGTGATGGAAGTCGACCGCATCTTCGACCGCACCAGCGCCAGCGGCCTGCCCTGATCCACGCGGCGCCCGGCCGACGATTTGCGCTTGCGCCGGCCGGGCGGCTTGCGTAAGGGCGTCGCTCCCCGTGGGCGTGTAGCTCAGTGGTAGAGCACTGTGTTGACATCGCAGGGGTCGCAAGTTCAATCCTTGCCACGCCCACCATGACAAGCCCCGGACCGCGAGGTTTCCGGGGCTTTTCTGTTTCCGGCTTCACGACCGGCGGCGCGCCGAATTGCGGCGGCGGAACCATTGGGCATGGTGCGGCGTTTTGCGTTCATTCATACGCATGACAGGAGAAAGCCATGCTTTGGACCATCTTCGTCATTCTCCTCATCCTCTGGGCTCTGGGTTTCTTCGCGCTGCATGCGGCGGCGGGCTGATCCACCTGCTGCTGGTCGTCGCTGCGGTCGTGCTGATCTATCAGCTGGTCACGGGCCGACGGGTGGTCTGACCGGCGCCGGCCGGATTGAAGGCCCGGCCTGTCCAGGCTTTCCCGTTTCAAGCCATTTATCGGCATGGCAAACATGGCCGAAACCATGAGCATTATGCCTTCGGTATCAGCTCGCTGCGCACATTCGCCCCGCGAGGGTGGAGCGACTGCAGCCGATGTTGAAACGGATCGACGTGGCCGATGTGCGGCTCGGCATGTTCATTCACAAGCTTGAGGGGAACTGGCTCAAGCACCCGTTCTGGCGCACCAAGTTCCTCCTGACCGACGCGGATCAGCTCGCCGACCTGCATGCCAGCGAGGTCGAGGGCGTGCTCATCGACATCGAGAAAGGCGCGGACGTGGGCGGGCCGAGGCCGCCGGCCACGCCGGCCCGGCGGCGTCCGCTGGTCAGCGTGACGACCGGCGGCGTGCCGCCAAGCGATCGGATCGAGGCCGAGCGGCGGCGTGCCGTCACGAGCGCGCCGGCGCCGCGCTTCAATGCCGTGGGCTTCGACAGCCGGTCTACCAGTCCCGTGAGCATCGCGCGCGAGGTCGGCCATGCCCGGGCGGTGCTGGCCCGCTCCAGCCGGATCCTGGCGGCCGTGATCGAGCAGGCGCGGCTCGGCCGGGCCATCTCGCTGGGTCAGGTCGAGCCGATCATCGATGACCTGTTCGCGTCGGTCCAGCGCAATCCCCATGCTTTCAACGGCCTCATGCGCGTGCGCCGCGAGAATATGTCGCTCTATGCCCATGCGCTGGCCGTGAGCGCGCTGATGATCGCGCTCGCGCGGCAGCTCGGCTTCAAGCCGGAGAGCGTCAGGGAAGCCGGGCTGGCCGGCCTGCTGATGGATGTCGGCATGGGTCATCTGCCCATCGATGTGTCGACGATCTTCGAGGATCTCTCGGCCGGTGAGCGGGAAGTGGTCCAGACCCATACGCGGCTCGGCCATGATTTCCTGAAGCTGGGCGGCGAGATGTCCGAGGCGGTGACGCAGGTCTGCCTCGATCATCATGAGCGCTTCGACGGCAGCGGCTATCCGCGCGGCATCGCCGGCGAGGAGATCGGCCTGCTCGGCCGGATGGCGGCGATCTGCGACGTCTATGATTCGCTGACGTCCGACCGGCCCCATCGCCCCCGGATCGATCCCAATGCGGCGCTGACCGTCATGACCATGGACATGACGGGCCAGTTCGATCCCGATCTCCTGGCCCAGTTCATCGAGTGCATCGGCATCTATCCGGTCGGCTCGGTCGTCCGCCTGACCACGGACAGGCTCGCGCTCGTCGTCGATCAGAATAGCGAGGATCATACACGGCCGCGCGTCTGGTCCTTCTACGACATCGGCAGCCGATCGATCGTGAAGCCGGAGGATCTCGACCTGCGCCTGTGGCAGGGGCGCTGCGAGATCATCGGCAGTGACGATGCCTCGCTTTACGACATCCCCAATTTCCCCGCGCTGCGTGAGATGGTGTTCACCAGCGCCTGCAAGACCATGCACTGAGGCGCCATCGGGCTGCTCCGCTCAGGCCGCGCTTGTCGAAGCGCCGTCCTTCGTTCAAAGGAGGGGCGGCCGTTCGGCACTTGCAGGGCGAGCGGTCCCCATGGTCGCAGGCAGGTCGCGCCGCCACGGTCGCGCGGCAATCGGGAGCAGATCGATGCCATCCATCTCGCAACGGGCCGACGCGCTCGAGCATGACATGACGGTGGAACTGGAGCGCAAGGTCGCCGCGCACGACCCCGCGCCGATCCGCTCGGCCGTCTATGTCTCGGGCGAGCATGATCCTTCGACCCCGCGCCACGACATGTTCGAGGCGCTGGAGGCCGGCCGGCATTTCCTCATGGGGCCGGACCCGCGCATCCCGCCGATGCCGGAGAAGCCCACGCTCATGGACTTCTTCCGCCTGCGCTTCGGCTATACCCAGCATGTGCTGCAGAGCGCGCGGCTGGCGCGGATCAACGGCCATGACGAGAAGGTGGTGCTGGCCTGCCTGCTGCATGACATCAGCGTCACCGGCTTCATCAACGGCGACCATGGCTATTGGGGCGCGATGATGGTCGAGCCCTATGTGGACGAGGAAGTGAGCTGGGCGATCCGCGCGCATCAGGTGCTGCGCTTCTTCCCCGATCCTTCGGTCGGCTATGAATATCCGCAGGCCTATATCCGCTTCTTCGGCGAGGATTTCGTGCCCGACGCCTATGTCCGCGAGGCCTATGCGCGGTTCAAGGACCACAGATATTATATGACCGGCCGGCTCATCACCCTCAACGACATCTATGCCTTCGATCCCAGCGTGACGGCGCGGCTGGAGGACTTCGAGGACATCATCGGCCGTCATTTCCGCCAGCCGGCCGAAGGGCTGGGCTATGACCACAGCCCGGTCGCCCATATCTGGCGGACCATCAGCATGCCCACCCGCGCCCTGTAAGGATCGGGCCGCGCCAACGCCGTCCGCGCGAGAGCGGGAACTGGGGGATCGTCATGACTCGAATGCCCGAAGCGGCGCCGCGCCGCTTGCACTGGCCGAAGCCGGACCGCTTCACGCTGTCCCTCATCGGCACCGTGCTGCTTGCCTCGTTCCTTCCGGCGCGGGGTGGTTTCGCGCCGCTGGTCGATCATGTCGGCCGGGCGGCGATCTTCCTGCTCTTCTTCCTGCACGGCGCGATGCTCTCGCGTCAGGCGGTCGTCGAGAGCCTGGGCCGCTGGAAGCTGCATCTCGGCGTGCTGGCCGCCACATTCATCCTGTTCCCGCTCATCGGGCTGGCGCTGCGTCCAGTGAGCGGCCGGCTGATCGCGCCGGAGCTTTATACGGGCATCCTGTTCCTCTGCTGCCTGCCCTCGACCGTGCAGTCCTCCATCGCCTTCACGTCCATCGCGCGCGGCAACGTGCCCGTCGCGATCTGCGCGGCCTCGGCCTCCAGCCTCATCGGCATCGTCGTGACGCCGCTGCTGACCGGACTGCTCCTCGCTCGCCAGAGCGGAGTCAGCCTCGACGCGGTGGGGTCGATCGTCGCCACCATCCTGCTGCCCTTCGCGCTCGGCCAGCTCGTCCACAGCCGGATCGGCGCATGGCTGCGGGCGCGCAAGCCGCTCACTGGCCTCGTCGACCGGGGCTCGGTGCTCATCATGGTCTATGCCGCATTCGGCAAGGCGGTGATCGAGGGCATCTGGCACAGCGTGTCGGTCGGCGATCTCGTCATGCTGATCCTGCTCTGCATGTTCATTCTCGCCGTCGTCATGATCCTGCTGCTGCGCCTGTCACGCCTGGCGGGACTCGCCCGGCCGGACGAGATCGCCTTCTTCTTCTGCGGCTCGAAGAAATCGCTTGTGTCGGGCGTGCCGATGGCGAGTGTGCTGTTCCCGGGGCCCGCGGCAGGCGCCATCGTGCTGCCGCTCATGATCTTCCACCAGATCCAGCTCATTGCCTGCGCCTTCATCGCCCGCGCCTATGAACGCGCCGCGATTGCTGGAGAAGGACAACGACTTTGTTGACAATGTTAACCGCTTCTGGACAGGCCCGGGACCTGCCGCTAAGGCTTGCGGACAAGCAAGTAACCGGATGAGGATGAACGAGGATGCAGTGCACGGCGCGGATCATCGCAGGGGCCCTGTGCCTCCTTTCAACCCCGGCTTTCGCTCAGCCCGCCGCCATCGACCTGCCCAATCCCAAGGCGTTCCCGGAAAGCATCAGCATCGCCGCTGACGGCAAGGCCTATGTCTCCAGCCTGAGCGGTGGCGTCTCGCGCGTCGACCTGGCGACCGGCCGGGTCGAGCCGTTCATCGCGCCGGGCGCCTATGGCAGCGCCTCCATCTTCGGCGTGCTGGCCGATACGGCGCATGGCATGTTGTGGGTATGCAGCAACAGCCTGGTGCGCGCGGGCGTCACGATCGAGGGCGCGGATGCGGGCTCGGCGCTCAAGGGCTTCGACCTCGCGACCGGCGAGGGCAAGGTCAGCGTCGCGTTGCCCGGCGAGCAGGCGCTGTGCAATGACATGGCGGTGGCGCCTGACGGCGCCGTCTATGTGACCGACACCACCACATCGAAGATCCTGCGCTGGCGGCCCGGCGCGACCGCGCTCGAGACCTGGCTCGCCGATCCCAAGCTGGCGCGCGGTGGCGGCACCAGCGGCCTCGACGGCATCGCCTTCGGCGGCGACGGCAATCTCTATGTGAACAATTTCCAGTCCAACATCTTCGCGCGCGTGGCGGTGAAGCCGGACGGGACGGCAGGCGGCGTGACCGTGCTGGAGACCTCGCGCGCCTTCGCTGCGCCCGATGGGCTGCGCCCGCTCGGCGACCTGCGCTTCATCCAGGCCGAAGGGGCGGGCCGCATCGCTCTCCTGACCGTCACGGGCGATAAGGTGCAGGTCGATACGCTCGCGGCGAACCTCAGCTCGGCGACCGGGGTGGATGCGAGTGACGGAACGGCCTGGTATGTCCAGGGCCAGGTGGGCTATGTCTTCAATCCGACCCTGCGCGGCCAGACACCGCCGATACCCTTCCGGGTGACGCCGATCGCCCTGTCGCAGCAGCCGCATCATCACTGACATTCAATTCCGGGGACCGATCCATGGCCAAGCCGCTTTCCCTGATCGCCCTGCTCGGCGCGACCGTCACGTTCGGCGTCGCGCTGGCGGTGAGCCAGCCCTTCGCCAGCGCGCCCGCCGTCGCGGCGGCGGACCAGTCCTGCCCCGATGGCGGAGCGGGACTCAGCCTGCCGCCAGGCTTCTGCGCGACGATCTTCGCGGACAATGTCGGCCATGCGCGGCATCTGGTGGTGGCGGCGGACGGCACCGTCTATGTGAACACCTGGTTCAGCCGCTATTTCCAGACACCGCCGGCCGATGGCGGGTTCATCGTCGCGCTGCGCGACACTGACGGTGACGGCAAGGCCGATCAGGTCGACCGGTTCGGCACGACGCCCGGTCCGGACGGCGCAGCGGGCGGCGGCACCGGCATCGCGCTCTGGCGGGACGGGCTCTATGTGGAAGTGGACGACAAGATCGTGCGCTACCAGCTCAAGCCCGGCGAGCGCGTGCCTTCCGCGCCGCCGACGGTGGTGGTGGACGGGCTGCCGCTCGACGGCGACCACATGATGCACGCCATCGCCATCGACGCGGACGGCAATCTGTTCGTCAACAGTGGCTCGCCGTCCAACACCTGCGAGAAGGCGAATCGCCAGCCGGGATCGGTCGGCCAGGATCCGTGCCCGCAACTGGCCCTGCGCGCGGGCATCTGGCGCTTCAGCGCGACCGCCGCCAACCAGCATTTCTCGGCCGATGCGCGCTATGCGACCGGCATCCGCAATACGGGCGGCATGACCTTCGATGGGGCAGGGCGCCTGTTCGCCGTGCAGCATGGCCGCGACCAGCTCTCGCAGAGCTGGCCGGCGCTCTACACGACCGAGCAGGGCGCCGAGAATCCCGCCGAAGAACTGCTACAGGTGACGCAGGGCGACGATTTCGGCTGGCCCTATTGCTATTATGACGGCGCGCAGAAGAAGCTGGTGCTGGCGCCGGAATATGGCGGTGACGGCGGCAAGGCCATCGGCCGCTGCGCCGACAAGAAGGGGCCCGTCGCTGCCTATCCGGCCCATTATGCGCCGACGGGCGTTGCCCACTATGCCGGCGGACAGTTCCCGGCCGCCTATCGCGACGGCCTGTTCATCGCTTTCCATGGCTCCTGGAACCGCGCCCCGCTGCCGCAGGAGGGCTTTCGCGTGACCTTCCAGCCGATGGCCGACGGCGTGCCGAGCGGTGCGGCGATCCTGTTCGCGGACGGCTTCTCCGGCCCGAACCGGGGACGCGGCCAGACGGCCCACCGGCCGACCGGGGTCGCGGTCGGCCCGGATGGGGCGCTCTATGTCTCGGACGATGTCGCCGGGCGCATCTACCGGATCGCCTACAAGGGGGCGACCGATGCGGCGCTCGTTGCGGCCGAGCCGGTCATTTACGCAGCACAGGCGGCCGGTGCGGCGCCGGCAGGCGGGCAGGGTGCGCCCACGCCGCCGCCGGGCTTCACGGCCGAGCAGATCGCGCTCGGGCAGCGCATCTATACCGGCCAGGAGCGCTCGGGCACCTGCGCGGGTTGCCATGGCGTGGACGGCAAGGGCTCGACGCTCGGGCCGTCGCTGACCGGCCCCGACTGGATCTGGACGGACGGCTCGGTCGCTTCCATCGCGCATCTGATCCACACCGGCGTGGTGGAGCCCAAGCAATATCCGACCGGCATGCCAGCGGATGGTGGCGCCCCGCTCAGCGATGCGGACGTGCAGGCGCTGGCCGCCTATGTCTGGACATTCGGGCACCAGCAATAGGGTGGGGATGCCCGCGGGGGAGCCTCCATAGTCGCACCGTCGAGAGGGTGGCGAACATGACCGGAAAGGCCGGCGCAGGCCGATAAGCCCGCGAACTGGGGGAAGCGGATGCACAGGATATGGCCGACCTCGCGCGCAGCCATTGTCGCGGGACATGGCATCGGGCATGGCCGGCGCATGATCGTTCATAAGCTCATCACTCTCTCTCTCCTCGGCGGATCGGTCCTCGCGGCATGGCCCGCACTGGCGGACGACGCAGCGCCCGCCGAGTCGATCATCGTGCTCGGTCGCGGTCTCGATCTGCCGCCCGGCACGCCGGCCTATGGCTCGGTGACGATCGACCGCGATCGGCTGTCGCAGGACGCGGCCGGCACTGTCGAGGACGCGCTGGCCGACGTCTCCGGCTTCCAGCAGTTCCGCCGGTCGGACAGCCGCTCGGCCAACCCCTCCTCGCAGGGCGTCACGCTGCGGGCGCTCGGCGGCAATGCGTCGAGCCGCGCGCTGGTGCTGCTCGATGGCGTGCCGCTGGCCGATCCCTTCTTCGGCTCGATCCCGTTCAGCGCGCTGCCGATGGACACGATCGGCGCCGTGCGCGTCACGCGCGGCGGTGGGGCGGGGGCGTTCGGGGCGGGGACAGTGGCCGGCACGGTCGAGCTGTTCAGCGCGGACCGGGCGCAATTGCCGCTGCTGAGCGCGGCGGGCTTTTACGGCAGCCGGGATGCGCAGCAGATCAGCGCGACGCTCTCGCCCGAAGTGGGGGCCGGCTTCGTTTCGGTCAGCGGTGCCTTCTCGCGCGGCGACGGCTTCTGGACGACACCCGAGGATCAGCGCGGGTCCGCCAATGTGCCCGCGCGCTATCGCAGCTGGTCGGCCAATCTGCGCGGCGTCGCGCCGGTCGGCGCGCAAGGCGAGATCCAGGCGCGGGTCAATCTGTTCAAGGATGACCGCACGCTGCGGTTCGCCGGTGCCGACAACGGCATCGAGGGGCAGGATGCGAGCCTGCGCTACCTCTCGCGCGGCGACTGGCAGGTCGAGGCGCTGGCCTATGTCCAGCTGCGCAATTTCGACAATATCGTCATCAGCGCCACCAGCTTCCGCCCGACGCTGGACCAGCGCAACACGCCGGCCACGGGCATCGGCGGCAAGATAGAGGTGCGTCCGCCGGTCGGCGGCGGCCATGTGCTGCGCATCGGCCTCGACACACGTCATGCCGAGGCGGACATGTATGAGGAGGCACTGAATGCCGGCACCGGCGCCGTGACCGTGCGGCGCGAAGCCCATGGCGCCCAGATGGTCAGCGGCCTCTATGTCGAGGATGATTGGACATTGGGCGACGCCGTGCTGACCGGCGGCCTGCGCGCGGACTATTGGTCGATCCGCGACGGCCGGACCGCCGAGCGCGATGCCGCGACCGAAGCCGTCACGGCCGCTGCCTATCCGGACCGGGACGATTGGGAAGCGAGCGTGCGCGCCGGGCTGCTCTGGCACGCCTCGGACATGGTGATCCTGCGTGCGGCGGGCTATACGAGCTTCCGCCTGCCCACCATCAACGAGCTTTACCGGGGCTTCACGGTTTTTCCGGTGGTGACGCAGGCCAATGCGGATCTGGCGCCCGAGCGACTGCGCGGCGGCGAGGTGGGCTTCGACCTGACGCCGGTGCGAGGCATCCACCTGTCCGCCACCGCCTTCTACAATCGGCTCGAGAACGCCATCGCCAATGTGACGATCGGCGACAATCTGCGCCAGCGCCGCAATGTCGACGCCATCACCGCGAAAGGCATCGAGGTCACGGCCTCGGCGGGCATCGGGGCTTTCGATCTGGCGGCGTCCTGGGCCAATAATGACAGCATCGTCGATGCGAGCGGCATGGCGGTCGCGCTGGATGGCAAGCAGCCCGCCCAGAGCCCGCGCCACAGCGCCAGCGCGGCCATCGGCTGGCGCGCGCCGAACGACGCCCGCCTGACGCTCTCGGCGCGCTATGTCGGGCCGCAATTCGAGGATGATCTCGAGACGGACCGGATGCCCGGCGTCGTCACCGTCAACGGCTATGCGCGCCTGCCGCTCGGCGCCGGCCTCGCCGTGATCGGCCGGGTCGAGAATCTGCTCGACGCCACCGTGCTGACCCGCAAGGTCGGGACGAGCATCGACCTGGGAACGCCGCAGACCTTCTGGATCGGCGTCCAGTTCGGCGGCTGACCGGGAAAGGCGATTTGTCGCTTGCGGATGGGATGCCCGGCGGTGAGGCCGTTGCGAAACTGACTTTACACTTCTCTCCGTTCGCTCAGGGCGAACGGAGTGGGGGCACAACTATAACAACCTCTCCGTCGAGCCGAACCGAAGGGAACATAACGGCAGGAACCGGATCGCAGGTTGACACGCAATGAAGCGTCGGATTTGCAAACGGCATAATCGCCAAAGGAAAAGGGCGCCCGTCTCTCCCGGACGAGCGCCCCGATCCCTTGGTCGCAATGCCTCAGGCGGCGAAGGCCACCGTCGCGCGACGACGCATGGCCGCGCCGGCGAGCGCGAAGCCGCCGATCATCATCGCCCAGGTGGCCGGCTCCGGAACGTCCGGACCGGGGCCATCGTCATCCAGCGTGTAGACAAGATTGTCGATCTGGATCGTGTCCTCGCCGAAGAAGCTGCCGCTGGTGACGAACGAGAAGGAGGAAATGCCCTCGATCCCGACCGCCACGGTCTGCATGCCAGGCAAAAGGTCCGCAAATACGGTCAGCGAAACCGTGCCGCCTGTGGTGAGGAAGGTGAAATCGACCTGCAGCGGATCGTCCGCAAAGTCGAATGCGTCCGAGAAGTCAAACGAATCAAGCGTGAAAAGCGCGCCACCCTCGGCAGAAACCGTGGTCGTAGAACCGAAATAGTTAGGCACGAGCGTCATCGATCCGTTCGATGAAGGAATGCCGAAATAAGGAACGGCGACAAACTCGTCACCTGCGCCGATGCCGGGATTCTCGAACACCAAACCGCCCGAAGCCAGCGGCGACGGATAAAGCGTGTCCGGGAGCAGTTCCTCAAAGTCTACGACAGCAGCCTGGGCCCCCTGTGCGAGACAAGCAGCCGCCAGTGCGGCCGTAACAGCCATTGCTTTCTTCAACATGTCATATTCTCCCACTTGGTCGGTCCCTTCCGACTCGGGCAGTACATCATCTTTCGCGCCGCAGTGCGAT
>Ga0182748_1000095_pt1 | contig 108254 bp, 115 predicted proteins | sample eDN3rd37CKraftOP_FD_128877 | JGI IMG/M metagenome (GOLD analysis project Ga0182748, IMG submission 128877) | Enriched Organic Plus compost microbial communities from Emeryville, California, USA - eDNA 3rd pass 37_C Kraft OP (version 2) (version 2) ... | reverse complement strand
CGCGACAACCGACAGGAGAGGCCCGATGCAATTCGGTCTGTTTTACGAACATCAATCCCCTGCGCCGTTCACCCCGGAAGGCGATCACAGGATCTTCCAGAACGCGCTCGACGAGCTCGAACTCGCGGACCGGCTGGGCTATGATTATGCCTGGCTCGTCGAGCATCATTTCCTTGAGGAATATTCCCATAGCTCGGCCCCGGAAGTGTTTCTGGGCGCGCTGAGCCAGCGGACCAAGCGGATGCGCCTGGGCCACGGGATTTGCGTCATGCCGCCCAGGATCAATCACCCGGCTCGCGTCGCCGAACGCATCGCGACGCTCGACCTGCTGTCGGGCGGGCGCATCGACTGGGGCACCGGCGAGAGCGGCACCGCGATGGAGCTGGAAGGCTTCGGCGTCGATGTCGGCGAGAAGAAGGCCGCGTGGCGCGAGGCGACCGAGCAGTGCGCCAACATGCTGACCATGACGCCCTACCCCGGCTATGAGGGGGAATATTTCTCGATGCCGGCGCGCAACATCGTGCCCAAGCCGCTGCAGAGGCCGCACCCGCCGCTATGGGTAGCCTGCTCGCGCCGCGACACCATCCTGCACGCCGCGCGCAACGGCATGGGCGCGCTGGTGTTCGGCTTCGCCGCCCCCGAGCAGGCCGGCAAGTGGGTCCAGGAATATTATGACATCATCAAGTCGGACGAATGCGTGCCGATCGGCCATGCGGTGAACGCCAATTTCGCCATCGTCACGGCGCTGTCGGTCAATGAGGATGAGGAAGAGGCCGTCCGTCGCGGATCGCAGGGCTTCAAGTTCTTCGGCTACTCGCTCGGCTATTATTCCTCTTTCGGCAGCACCAAGCCGGGCCATTCCCAAGTGTGGGAAAAGTTCGTGCAGGCCGAGGATTCGATCAAGGACAATCACGGCAATGGCGGAATCGGCACGCCCGAGCAGGTCTATCAGCACTGCAAGACCTATGCCGATGTCGGCGTGGATCAGATCATCTTCGTCCAGCAGACCGGATCGGCCAATCATGAGAATATCGTCGAGTCGCTGACCCTGTTCGCCGACAAGTGCATGCCGCGGCTCAAGACCGGCGAGGAAGAACGGCTGGCGAAGAAGCAGGCGGAGCTGGCGCCCTATATCGAGGCGGCGCTGGCGCGGAAGCAGCGGATGCCCGAGCCCGCGCCCGACGAGATAGAGAATGTCGTCTCGTTCGGCCAGCGCCGCAAGAATGAGGGCGAGTATACCAATTTCCGCTCCGATCGGGGCGGCGGCGTGGCGATCGTGTCCGACGATCCGCTGGCGCCGGTTGCCGACAACCCGGAGAAGCGGCTCGCCTGATCGGAACCGGTCGGGCGCGACAGAGAAACGTTCGCCCTGAGCCTGTCGAAGGGCTGTCCCTCTCCCTGAGCCCAGAGAAGAAAAGAACGGCCCTTCGACAGGCTCAGCGCGAACGAAGAACAAGCCAAACAAGTCCCCCGATATCATCCAAGCTGCCCAAGCATGAAGGAAAGGATGCGAATATGGCCCTGAATACCGACGATCCGTCATTCCAGGCGGGACGGGAAATGCGTCGCAAGCTGTTCGGCGAAGGCGGCGTCGCGCGGCTCGATTCAACCGACGATTTCACCGAGCCGCTGGAAAGCTATGTGACCCGCGCGGTGTTCGGCGAGACCTGGAGCCGCCCCGGGCTCACGATCCGCGAACGCTGCTTCATCACCATGGCGATCGCCGCGGCGCTGAATCGCAAGGTCCCGCTTGCCCGCATGGTCAAGCTGTCGATCGATCATGGCGCGACCAAGGACGACATCAAGGAAGTGCTGCTCCACACCACCATGTATATCGGTGTGGCGGGCGGCGTGGAGAGCTGGCAGGTCGCGGCCGACACGCTCAAGGAAATGGGCAAATATTGACATGGCGTGGCCGTGGCGACGCACCCTGCGCGCCCCGGCCGGCCTGACCGGACGGTCAGAAGCGCAAGCGCACGCCGCCGACGAAATAGCGCCCGATCTTGTCGAACATCTGCGAGTTCGCGATGGTCGGCTGGGTGATGGCGTTCGGGATGATGGGCGGATAAATGTCGAACAGATTGTCCACCTTGCCATAGATTTCGAGGAAATCGGTCAGCTTGTAGGAGGCGGACAGGTCGAAATAGCCACGGCCCTTCACATGATTCTGATCCGCCGGCAGATCGACGTCATCCACATAGAATGAGCGATATTTGCCGCTGCCGATATAGCGGAAATAGACGCCCAGCCTGAGCGGCCCACCCTGATAGGTCAGGTCGAAATTGGCCTTCCACCTCGGCTGCCCCGAATAGTCGACCGAATAATCCCCGACATAGTCGATGGTTATGCCGGACAGCGTCTGTTCGAGATCGTGCACATAATTGACGAGCAGCCGCGCGCTCACTGAGCTGCCCGCCTCGATCCAGTCGGTGGGCCGGCGATAGGACAGCTCGAAGTCCACCCCGCTGGTCCTGACCTCCTGCGCGTTCTGCAATGTCGCCGCGACCTGCGTGATCAGGTTCGTGGTCGGATCCACTGTCAGGAAATCGCAGAATTCCTGGATGTTGGAGATGAAGCAATTGTCGATGATGTCCTGTGAATCGATGGCGGTGATCGCGCCCTTGATCTTGATGTTGAAATAATCGATCGAGACGTTGAGCCCCGGAAGGAAGCGAGGCTGGAAGACGACGCCCACGGCCTTGGTGTCGGCCTCCTCCGGAACGAGGTCCGGATTGCCGCCGGTGAGCTGGAGGATCGAATATTGCGGTGAAGGCCGGTCGGGCCGCGGATCGATCAGGTTGGTGATGACCTGATTCTGTCCGGCATAGAGCTCGTTGATGTTGGCGGCGCGGATGTCGCGCGAGATCGTGCCGCGGAACCTTATGTCCGGAATGGGGCTGTAGTTCAGGCCGACCTTCCAGGTCGTGACGCCGCCCGACGAGCTGTAATCGGCATAGCGGACCGCGCCATTGACCTCCAGGTCGCTGGCGAAGGCCATGTCCCTGGCCAGCGGGATCGCCGCTTCGAGATAGACTTCCTTGACCGAGAGCCTGCCGCTGAAGGGCTGCTGGTTGATCGACCGCCAGGACCGCGTGACCGACAGGGGATCGGAAACGCTGTCGATGGTCTCGCGGCGATATTCCGCGCCGATCGCCACCGAGACGTCGCCCGCCCATGTCGAGAAGGGCCGGCCGCGCAGGTTCGCGCCGGCGGCATTCTGGGTCATCCTGGATTCATAGTAGGAGGTCCCGAGATACCAGCCCAGCGCGGCATCGCTGATGGCGCCGGGGCCGAAGACGTTGATCGGCACGCAGTTCGGATTGTCGTTGGTGGCGGACGTGTCGGCGTTGATCCGGCAGACCGGCTGGCCAGTCACCGGGCTGATCACCGAATCGACGCCTGCAAACCAGTTGGCCTGGATGCGGTTGCTGGTCGATTCCTGGCGAAAGCGATTGTCGGTCCGCTGGATGAAGACATCCCAGCTCCAGCCGTCACCGAAATGGCCCTCCAGACCGGCCGCATAGCGCAGCGCCCGCGATCGGCTGTTATTCTCCTGATATCCGTCCTCGAGATTGATCCGTCCGAGCCTGAATGAGGCGATGCCGTTCGCGGTCATCAGCGCGCGGACCGTGTCCGGCAGGAACGCATTGTCGCTCTGGATCGTCAGCGCGGTCGAGCCCAGGTCGGCGTTCGGCGCGAGGTCGGACTCGACCAGCACGCGCGACCACAAAATGTCCGCCCACAGCGAGACATTGTCCGAGATATCATATCCGGCGCGCCCATAGGCCGAATATCGGGTGATATAGGGCATGATGTTGCCATCATCCTCGACACTGTCGCCGTCCCCGCCGATCATGAATGTCGCGTTGGCCGGCGAGCCGTAAGTGAAGGGGCCTGGCGTGCCGCCCGTGCCGAACCGGATGCCGCGCAGCACATCCGCGCCGTTGGCCGGATTGGTGTCCGCATTGTTGCCGACGATCAGGCCGCCGAAGGTCCCGAAGAGGCGCCCGTCATAGGCGATATATCGCATCGGCTGGCCATTGGTCGGCGTATAGTCCGGATTGGCGAAGAAGATCGGCCGGCCCCGGCCCCAGGGGCGCGAGGCCTGTCGCGTCTGGCCCGTGTTGCGGTAGAATTCGCCCGCCGCGATGAGGTGCAGGCGATCGTCCAGCAGGCTGGTGCCGGCCGCGCCCGAGATGACCGGGCGCTTGAAGTCCTCATATTTCGAGATGCCATAGGAAGCGTCGAGCCTGAGCCCAGTGAACGTCTTCTGCAGCTGGAAGTTGACCACGCCCGCCACCGCGTCCGAACCATAGGCCGCCGAAGCGCCGCCGGTCACGACCTCGACATTGCTGAGCAATGCGGTCGGAAAGATGTTCGAGTCGATCCCGCCGAACGGGCTCGTGGCGCCCATGCGGCGGCCATCGAGCAGCACCAGCGTCCGCGCCTGCCCCAGACCGCGCAGGTCGATCTGGTTCTGGCCGACCGGTTCGGACGAGCGCCCGATATTCTGGTTGATGCGCAGCTGGGGAATTTCAGAGTTGAGCTCGGCCACGCTCGTGATCGCGCGGTCCTGGATCTGCTGCACGCCCACGGTCATGAGCGGCGTCGGCGCGTTGAATCCAATCCCCAGGCGCGATCCGGTCACGGTAATGATCTCACCGGCGCCATTATCGCCAGCGTCATCCGCATTCGGTCCCGGCGTGGGCGCGGGCATCGTCGCGGCGTCCCCCGCATCCTGTGCCAGAGCGGGCGCGGCAATCGCCATCAGCGGCGGAACGAGAGCGAGCCGGCTGCCGCACCGCAACAGGCGAGCCACGCGAATCCGCGGCGAAGTGAGTAGCTGCCCCATCCTCATATCCTCCCCGAGGGCGACGAATGAGCGCCCGCTCTCCGCCGCCAGATGCTCTTGTCGGCTGTGCTGGCAGCCGCTGCGTTTCATTATGTATTAACAAAATACAGTCGATCATGTCAAATGATGCCTAGCGCAGGCGCAGGAATCATGTATGCTCCGCCCCCATCACGGGTTGAGAACAGGCCAACAGCCACATATTCGGGAGATGGATCTTGCCCCAGGCAGCGGAAAGGAAAATGGCAGGCGGCCTGAACGCCTATCAGATGGCCGTTATCGCGGTTTGCTGCCTGTGCAACGCCGCTGACGGCTTCGATGTCGCTGCCCTGTCGGTGGTCGCGCCGGTCCTGTCGAAGGAATGGGGGATCAACCCGGCGATCCTGGGCCTGGTGTTCACCAGCGCCTCCATGGGCCTCGCGCTCGGCGCCTTCGTGATCGGCCCTTTGACCGAGAAAATCGGACGCCGTCCGATCATGTTGATCGCGATTGGATCGCTGGCCTTGAATCTGTTCGCCACCGCCCTGTGCGAAAGCGTCGAGATCATGGCGGTGCTACGCTTCTTCACCGGGCTGGCGCTCGGCGCGCTGGTTGTCTGCCTGAATGCCCATGTGGCCGAATTCGCCGGCGAGAAATCGCGCAACATGGCGCTGGCGATCCTGCATGTGGGGTTCACCGGCGGCTTGATGGCTGCTTCGTCCGTGGCCGCGCTGGTGCTCGACACGCTCGGCTGGCGTGCTGTCTTCTCGGCGGCCGCAGTGCTGAACGCGCTCACATTCCTTTTCAGCCTCGCCTTCATCGACGAGTCGCCGGCCTTCCTCGCCATGCGTCGGCACCGGCGGGACCTCTCACGCTACAATGCCGTCATGCGCCGCATGTCGCAGCCTCAGGTGGCCGATCTGCCGCATCTCACCCAGGGCGGCGAAGGCCGTCGCCTGCGGTGGACCGCCCTGCTCGCGCCGCCCTTCCGCACGCAAACCATCTTGTTGTGGGTCGCGGCCCTGACCTATTCGATCGTGGGCTATTTCCAGATGCAGTGGAAACCCACGATCATCGCCAATGCCGGCATCAGCCCGTCGGTCGCCGCGGCCAGCGGGCTCGTCGCCGGACTGTTCGGGTCGGTCGGGCATCTGGCCATGGGCGCCTTTGCCCGGCGCTTCGGCGAGCGGCGCCTGACCGGGATCTTCTTCTCGCTGACCGCCGGCGCGCTGATCCTGTTCGCCATCCAGCCGCCGCAACTCGTCCCGCTGATGACGACCGCGGGGCTGATCTCCTTCTTCCTGGTCGGCGCCTATACCGGGCTGTTCCTGGTGGCCGTGATCACTTACCCGACCGACCTCAAGACCACCGGACTCGGCTCGATGGTGGGGTTCACGCGCGTGGGCTCGGCAATCGGCCCGCTGATGGGCGGGCTGCTGCTCAGCCTCGGCTTCACGCGGATGAACGTCTATTTCATCTTCTCGGTGATCGCCGTGATCCCCGCCATCGCCATCTTCATGGCAATGGCCAATGCCCGGACGCTCAAGACTGCGGCCGCTTGACCAAGGAGCCTCCATGAGCCGCCCCGCCATCCCGCTGTTCGATTCCCATGCGCATTTCTTCACCAACGACTTCGAACGCTACCCGATCAACATCGCCGGGGCGCTCGAAGGCGAGGAAGCGCTGCGCAAGCGCCTGGAGGAAAATCCCGCGACCGATGCGTTCATGCTGGGCGTATGGGACCAATGCGGGGTCGTCGGGGGAACGGCGGTGCAGTATAATCAGGTCTACAAGACCGACAATCGCTACACGATCGATGTCGCGGACCTCCATCCCGACCGGATCACCGCCGTGCTGCTGGTCCCCGCCGCAAAGCCGGAAACCCCCGAATGGCTGCGTGAGACGTCTGCGGCGCATAATATCGCCGGAATCCGCCTGTTCGGCTTTCCCGATGGAGACGATTTTCCCTGGCTCGATTCCCCGGCTGCCCTCAAGACCTGGGATGTCGCCGCGGAACTGGGGTTGGCCGTCGACCTGATGTTCGTCCCCGGAGACGTCGCGCCCAGGGCCCTGCCCCGGATCCAGCGGCTGGCCGAGCGATATCCGGAAACGCCGGTGGTGCTCGACCATTGCGGCTGGCCGATACCGGGCGCCGCAAGCCGCGTTCGGTGAAGCGCATCATGCGCTCGCGTCCCAGCCCAACATCTATTTCAAATATACGCAGGTCAATGTCCGCCGGCTCTCGCCGCATGGGATGGACATGGCGCGGTTCCTGCGCACGGTCGTTGACCTCATGGGGCCAGAGCGGACCATGTGGGGATCCGACTATGGCAACACCCCCGCGACCTATCCGCAGAGCGTCGAAGCGGCCCTGGCGGCCAGCGTCCATCTCGACGAGGCAGAGCGCAAGGCGGTGCTGCACGACACCGGCAGGCGGATATTCGGAGCGGCCCCGCGGCGCTGATCAGGCGGCAGCCTCGCCAATGCCGCCGGACGCACCCATCCGCATCGAAACCGCCTCGGCCGCCGACAGGAGCAGTTCGCACATCTCCTTCTGCCGTCGCCGGTTCATATAGTCGGCCGGGCCGAGAAGTGTGAGCGCCGCTGCGATGCGGTGGCTATAGTCGAAGATCGGCGCGGCGATCGCGGCGAAGTGGCGGTTGAGCTTGCCCACCGTCGAGCTGTAGCCGTTGCGCCGGACCTGCTCGAGCGCACTGGCGATTTCGTCGAAGGAAGGGCCGGGCATGTTGCGCGCGGAATCATAGGCCGACTGGGCCTTGATCGCCGTCTCGGCCTCGGAAGGCGGCAGATAGGCGAGAAACACGAGCCCGGTGGCGGCCGTCGTCAACGGCAGGATATAGCCGAGACGGACGGAAAATGCGCCCTGCAGGTTGCCATCGGCCTTCGCGACGATACACGGGCCCCGGTCGCCCCATAGCGAAAGATAGACCGCGCAATCGGTCCGGTCGCGCAGATCGTTGAGCTGCTCGGACGCCAGCGTGACGACATCGAGCTGGCGGATGGCGGCCAGGCCGAGCTGGATCGCGAACGTGCCGAGCCCATAATAGCCGGTCTCGGGGTCCTGATAAGCCATGCCTTCCCGGACGAAGCTGACCAGATAAAGATGCACCTTGCTGGGCGGCATGCCCGCGCGCCCGGCGATCTCGCGCAGCGGGAGCGAACCCTCGGCCGCGCGCAGCACGCGAAGCACCCGAAAGCCCACCTCGATCGATTGGACCCGCCGCCGAGCCTGCTCCGCACCTGCCATATCAGATAGACCTCACCATCATCCCCGGCTGTCTGCCCTCCTTCGGCTTCTCTGTCCATCCACCAATGACGGCGACCGAAGCCAGCGAACTGAGCCTGGACCCGCCATCACGGCCGGTCTGCGTCAATCGCAACGCCAGCCATGCGCCGCGCATAGCTTCATGGCTCAGACCGGGCGGCCTCCCGCGCATCGACAAGCATCTTGAGCTTGCGCGCCGCGCTCACGGCCACGGGCCATCCGGCGTAAAAGGCGATCTGCGCGATCGCTTCGCCCAGTTCCTCGACCGTCAGGCCATTCTCGATGCCCAGTTCCATATGGCCCTGCATCTGGTCGCGATTGAGGGCGATCAGGCAAGTGATAGTGACCAGACTGCGATCGCGCGGGGACAATTCGGCACGTTCCCAGACACGATCATAGAGAATGTCCTGTGTGAGCTCGTTGAGCAGCGGCGCCACCGCCGCCAGTTCCCTGCCCCGTCCGCCGGCTGGCCGCTTCATTGTTCCTCCCCCGTCATTCTGTAAGGCTCGAAATTCTTCGCCGCGCCGGACAGCGCGGACCGGATCATGCCGAGGTCCGAAAGCCAGGCGATATATTTGACACCGCGCGCGACATAGGCTTCGAGCTGCCTGGCGCCGGCGACGACGGTCCCGATATGCTTGCGCCCCGCCGCGACCTCGATCACGCGATCGATCGCCGCGACGACGTCGGGATGGCTCGCATTGCCGGGATGCCCGAGCGACTGGCTCAGGTCGCCCGGGCCGATGAACAGCACGTCGAGCGCGTCGATCTCGCATATGGCCTCGATATCCTCGACCATCTCCTTATTCTCGACATGGACGCACACCAGCGTATCATGATTGGCGCGCGCCTCATAATCCGGGCCCGAGCTTCCATAGCCCGCCGCACGGCAGGCACGGGCGGACCCGCGCTCCCCAAGCGGCCAGTATTTCGCCTTGCGGATCACGTCGCGAACATCGTCGGCGCTCTTGAGCGAGGGAACCTGGATACCGCTCGCCCCGCTGTCGAGGACATGGAGGATATTGGCTTCGCTCGCATCGGGCGTGCGGACGATGCTGCTCATCCCGCCGAGTTCGCAGGTGCGCACCATGGCCTCGATGGACGCGTGGGAGAATGTGCTGTGCTCGCCATCGATGATGAGGAAATCGAACCCGGCGAGGCCATAGAGCTCGACGACCGGCGCGGCATCCAGCTTGAGGAAACTGCCGAACACGACATCGCCCGAATCGAGCTTCCGTTTGATCGTGGCGTTGAACATATCCTCTTCCTCCGCGCGTCCCTTGCTTCGTCCACCGATGGCACAGCGGCCGGTCATTTACAAATGACATTCAGAATAAAGCATTGACGCGGCCGAGCGTGGCATAAGACCGAGGATCACCCGGCGAGGGCCCGAGCGGCAGGCGGTCCTGCCAATGACCGTCCTCGCATCATCCGTCGCGATCATATCGCAATGACTGTCCGATTTCGCCGGTGAATCATGTGCCGCCGGAACCGCCGCAGGCCAATCATTTCCTTGCAATCGGCGCTTGCGCCACCTTGCATCGGCGGAGCCCAGGCCTGGGGATCGGACGCTTGTATCGACCGTCCTCCCCAGTGCGCCCAGCATGGCATCATGCGCCTCATCGAATTTAGAAATGGCAAATAGCATTCAACTCGGTATAATGGCATTCGGCAAGAGGCGCCTCGCCGGCCTAGGGCCGGGCGCCGGACGAAGTGAGAGATGACAGGTGAGCGAAGCGACGATGGTCCATGAAGCGAACACGCCCATGCTCGACAGGGCCCTGGCGTTCGCGGCACGCGCGCACCGGCTCTATATCGGCGGACGCTGGGTCGATGCACGCGATGGCGGCAGCTTTGCCACCCATGATCCGGCCACCGGAAAGAAGCTGGCCGACGTCGCCGAAGCAGGCAGGGCGGACGTCGACGCCGCGGTAAGCGCGGCGCGCAAGGCGATGGCCCATCCGGCCTGGATCGACATGAAGCCGGCGGCCCGAGCGCGCCTGATAAACCGGCTCGCCGATGCGCTTGAGGCGAATATCGAGGAATTTGCCGTGCTCGAGACGCTCGACAACGGCATGCCTGTCAACGACGCCCGGCATTTCCACCTGCCCTATGCCATCGAGGGGCTGCGCTACAATGCCGGCTGGGCGACGAAGCTCAACGGAGAGACCATGGCCCTGTCGGGCCCTGGGACCTGGCACGCCTACACGATCCGCGAGCCCGTCGGCGTGGTCGCGCAGATCGTGCCCTGGAACGCGCCGATCGCCATGGCCTGCGCCAAGATCGGGCCGGCGCTCGCGGCCGGCTGCGCGGTCATCCTGAAGCCGGCGGAGGAAACGCCGCTGACGGCCCTGCGCCTGGCCGAGCTGATCGACGAGATCGGCTTCCCGCCCGGCGTCTTCAATCTGCTGACCGGCTTCGGCGAGACGGCCGGCGCCGGCCTGACGGAGCATGACGGCGTCGACAAGGTGACTTTCACCGGCTCCACCGAGGTGGGGCGCCACATCATCCGCGCGGCGGCAGGGAATTTCAAGCGGCTCACGCTGGAACTGGGCGGCAAGACACCGGTCATCATTCTGCCGGATGCCGATGTGGGGCGCGCCATAGAAGGCGCCGCCCGCTCGATCTTCACCAATGCCGGCCAGGTGTGCAATGCCGGCTCCCGCCTGTTCGTCCATCATAACCTCTTCGAGGAGGTGGTCGACGGCATAGCGCAGATCGCGGAAGCGATCCGTCTCGGCCCCGGGCTCGATGACCGGACGCAGATGGGGCCCCTGATCTCGGCGGCGCAGCGCGACCGGGTGCTCGGCTTCGTCGACACGGGCCTGCGCGAAGGCGCCACGCTGCGCGGCGGCGGCAAGCGTCGCGATGGCGAGGGCTTCTTCGTCCCGCCGACCATATTGACCGACACGCGGCCGGACATGTCGGTCCGGCGCGCGGAGATTTTCGGCCCGGTCCTGTGCGCCATGTCGTTCAGTGAGGACGATCTCGATCGCATCGCCGCCGAAGCCAATGCAAGCGACTATGGCCTGGGCTCGGTGGTGTGGACGAACAATCTCGGCGCCGCGCATCGGCTCGCGCGCAAGCTGAAGGCTGGAACGGTGCGGGTGAATGGCGGCGGGCTCGATCCGGCCATGCCCTTCGGGGGCTTCAAGCAATCAGGCTGGGGACGCGAAAATGGCCGCGAGGGGATCGAAGCCTACACCGAAACCAAAGCGGTAGCGATAGGACTCTAGCGCCGCGATCAGACGAATTGAAAATCATATGATATTGACGAACATCGTTCGCCGAACATACGGCGCTGGTCGAATTGGGAGGGGCTTGCTGCGTTGAGGGACAATCTGACCATTGGCATCGTAGGTGGCGGCATCGGTGGGCTGACGGCTGCGGTCGCGCTGCTGCGGCGGGGCTTCACGGTAACGGTGTTCGAGCAGGCGCCCAAGCTGCAGGAAGTCGGCGCCGGGCTCCAGATCAGCCCCAACGGGATGCGGGTGTTCGCCGACATCGGCCTCTCCGAGCAGGTGATGGACGTCGCCTTCGAGCCGACAGGCAAGGAAATCCGCCTCTGGAACACGGGCGACACATGGAAGCTGTTCGATCTCGGCGTCGTGTCGCGCGAGCGCTATGGCCATCCCTACATCACCATTCACCGCAATGACCTGCATCGCATCCTGGTCAAGGCGGTCACGACGCTGGCCCCCGATGCGATCCGCCTCGCCCATCGCTTCACCGGCATCGAACGCAATGACGAGAAGGGCGTGACGGTGGCATTCGAGGGCCACCCTTCGGCGACATTCGACGTGGTGATCGGCGCGGACGGCGTCCATTCCCGCATGCGCGAGCTGCTGTTCGGCTCCGGCCCCGCGCAATTCACGGGCATCGTCGCCTGGCGCGGCGTCATCCCGATGGAACGGCTGGCGCCCGAACTGCGCAAGCCGGTCGGGGTCAACTGGGTCGGGCCAGGCGGCCATGTGATCCACTATCCGATCCGGCGCGGCGAACTGATGAATTTCACCAGCGTGGTCGAGCGGCGCGACTGGCAGGTGGAATCCTGGTCGACGCCGGGCACGAACCGGGAATTCCACGACGATTATCCCGGCTGGCACCAGGATGTGCATGCCTATATCGCGGCGACGCCCCAGCCCTATAAATGGGCGCTGATCGCCCGCCCGCCCATGGAAGCCTGGGTGAAGGGCCGCATCGCGCTGCTGGGCGATGCCTGTCATCCCTCGCTCCCCTTCCTGGCACAAGGCGCGGTCATGGCGATCGAGGATGCCGGCATCCTTGCCCGAGCCTTCGCCGAATTCGACACGATCGAGGAGGCGCTCGCCAGTTATGAGAGCGAGCGCATCCCGCGCACCACGCAGGCCGTGCAGGGCGCCAGCGCCAATACCGAGCGTTTCCACAACCCCAAACTGGCCGACCCGGCCAATGCCCAGAGCTATGTCGACACGCAATGGGCGCCTGAACGCGTGATCGACCGCTATGAATGGCTGTTCCGCTACGATGCCACGACCGTTCCTCTGAATGGGGCCGAGCCGCCGGCCGACTGAGGGAAGGAAACCGATGCCTGCCGCTGGAAAGACCGCCTGGACCCGGACGCCCCTGATCGTCTCGTTCGCCGACAATCCCAAATTCACCGAGACATATGGCTTCGCCGGCAATTCGGGGCAGGTGAACCTGGAAGGGCAATTGCTGCGCGATCCCGCCGCGCGATCGGGGACGGTGTTCCTGTTCATGCACCCGACATCGGTGCTGCACCTGCTACCGATGCCGACCGCGCTCGCCGATGCCGGACTCCATGTCCTGTGCGCGGCGAGCCGCTACCCACGCGCCGACAGCGCGCTGATCTTCGAGAAGGTCGCGATCGATCTGGGCAAATGGGTCTCCCATGCGCGTGATCTCGGCTATGAGAGGGTCGTGCTGGTCGGCTGGTCGGGGGGCGGATCGCTTTCGCTCTTCTATCAGGCGCAGGCCGAGCATCCGACGATAACCCACACGCCGGCGGGCGATCCGGTCGATCTCATGACGGCCGGGCTCGATCCCGCGGACGGGGTGATCTTCATCGCAGCGCATCTCTCGCGGGCGGAAACGCTCACCGAATGGCTCGACCCCTCCGTCCTCGACGAACTCGACCCGGACAGCCGCGACATCGAGCTGGACATCTATTCGCCCGACTGCCCGCACCAGCCGCCCTATGATGCCGCCTTCGTGGCGCGGTTCCGCGAGGCGCAGCGGGCACGCAACCGCCGCATCACCGCCTGGGCCGAGGCCGAGCTGGCACGGCTGAGGAAGGCCGGCGGGCCCGAGCAGGAACGGGCGTTCGTGGTCCACCGCACGATGTGCGACGTGCGCTGGCTGGACCCGGCGATCGATCCGTCCGACCGTCGCCCGAACTGGACCTATATGGGCGATCCGCGCACGGTCAATGTCGGTCCGGTCGGCCTTGCCCGCTACACGACGCTGCGCTCCTGGCTCAGCCAGTGGAGCTATGACAAGTCCAACGCCAGGGGACCGATGAACGCCGCGCGCATCCGCCGGACGCCCGTGTTGCAGATCGAGAACACGGCCGACGAGGCGGTCCCGGCGACGCACAACCCCACGATCCGCGACGCGCTCGCCACGCCGGACAAGGAATATGTCCGGCTGGTCGGCGCGACCCATTATTATCTCCGTCAGCCCGAACTGCTCGCCCGATGTATCGACACGGTCATCGACTGGAGCCGCAGAAAGGGACTGCTGGCCTGAAAAGGGCGCGACGAGGCCTTTTCCATATCTCCAATTCAAAACCGTTCGTCCTGGGCTTGTCGAAGGGCGAACGGAGAGATTCAGCGCAAGTCGAGCCCGTTGCGGTGCAGGAACAGGAACAGCTGCTCAGCCACCTTCTCATTGTTGAGGTCGGCGAACGGAATGTGCGTGTTGCCCGTCAGCCCCACCTCGGGCAGCATCAGGATTTCGGCATGGCCGCCATGGCGGTTGACGATGTCGACGAACTGGCGGCTGATCGCCACATTGTCCTTCCAGCTCGTCTTGTCGGTATTGTCGCCCCAGACGATCTGGATCGGGATCCTGGTCAGCGCGGCGAACTGCGTCAGCGGCACATGGGTCGGGCCGAAACCGCCCTCCGGCCCCTGCGGCCCTTCCCCGTCCGGGAACACGAACGCCGCCGGCTCATAGGCGACGATGGCCTTGAGATTGCCCGAATACATGGCGGCGATCATCGCCCGCCAGTCCCCTGCCGAATTGGTGAGAGCGACGCTCGGACCGATCCGATCGATCGCGGCGGCACCCGCCTCGCCCTCCAGATGCGCGTTCGCGGCGATATCGAATTCCTGATAGCGGGCCGCCATCGCCTGATCATAGGCTTCCCTGCTCTCGGTCGGGAACTGGACCCCAGGGAACCAGGCCCCTGGACGCGGACCAAAGCGCCAGGCGATCCAGTTGCGCTGATCCTGCCCGATGACCGGCTTATACGCATAGGCCTCGCAGCCCATATTGCCGCGCCCGACCCGTGGCCCGTCCCACATATAGGTCGCATAGCCGTTGCGCAGAAGGATCGACTGGTAGCCAGGCCCTCCATCCCAGCGCTGCTCCCACGCATGGGCACTGGAGCTGTGCCAGAGAAACAGCGAGACCCGCCGCGGGTTCGCCGGCACGAGATAGCCGACATAGCCATGATCGCAATGCAACGTGTGCGTGCCGTCGGCGCTTGCGATCACTTTCCCCTCGGTCTGGAAACTGCCCATTTTCTCGATGGCGATCGGCGACGCCTCCGCCGCCTCGATCATGGCTGGCGGTTGCGTGACGCAGAGCGCAGCGAGCGCCACGCTCAGCAAGCCGGAAAACATGCCTTTGGTCATCCTCGACTCCCGGAAAAAGACTTGTTGTTCTGGTTGTTCTGGAGAGCATCCCTCGACCGGCCAGCGATCAGCCAGTGACGCGCGCGATGAAGCGTGCGACCTCAGCCTGGATCTCGGCATTCTCGGGCGCCTCTCCGGGCGGAAAGCCCCCGTGCGGCATGGCTTCCCACACATGCAGCTCGGCCTCGATCCCGGCGTCGCGCAGCTTGCGGTGGATCAGCACCGAATTCGACAGGAACAGGTCGCGCGTGCCCGACTGGACCAGCGTGGGCGGGAAACCCTTGCCGAAATCGGCGAACAGCGGCGAAACGAGCGGATCGGTGAGGTCCGCGCCCGCCGCATAGAGCTTGTTGCACTCGGCAAGGCCGCGCTTGAGCACGACATCGAGCATCTGGTTCGTGCGGAACGTGTCGCCGGATTCGGTCAGGTCTATCTCGGGCGTCAGCAGGACCACGCCCGCGGGCAAAGGCATATCCCGGTCGCGGATCATCAGCGTCGCCGAAGCGGCAAGGTTGCCACCAGCCGAGGCGCCGCCGATCACGATCCGCGCGGGCGCCACGCCTTCATCGAGCAAGGCGCGATAGACCGCCACGCAGTCTTCCGGCGCAGCGGGAAAGGGATGATCGGGCGGCATCCGATAATCCACCGAGACGCAGCGCGCCCTCAGCATCTGCGCCGCGCGTGCACCCTGCGCTCTGGCCTGCAAGCCGCCGCCGGTCACGAAGGCACCGCCATGCATGAACATGTAGACGGGTTCATCGTCGCGGCCATCGTCGGACGGACGGCAATCATAGCAGGGCACGCCACCGATCGCCTTGTCCTCGACGCGCGCCCGTGCGCTTTCGAGCATCCTGGCGAATGCCGGCGCGCGTGCCGCACTGACAGTCGAGACGAACGACCGCCACCCTTCGATGTCGTCCGCCGCCGGCCAGGCAAGGCCCGCGGACGCCGCGCCGTCGGACAGGGCCTTGCGCGCCATCGGACTGATCGTTCGCGGCGGCGCGATCTCGCGCTCCGGCACACATACGGGGTTCAGCTGGTCTCCCGCACTCATCGCTCTCCCTTTCGCCGGACGCCTTCGCGCATCCCGGCCTCGATTCACGAGGACATGCCGGCAGATTAGGCACGATGCTGGAAACTTGCTAATGATAAATGATATTCGATACTGTCAAAATGACGGCAGCCGCCATCGTGCGATTCGCACTGGCCGCTGACCGCGAACGGTCGCCATGCGAGAGAGGAATGACATGAGCACCAGGACCAATCCGCCAAGCTATGGCGACAATTATGCCAATGATCGTGCCGAGATCGAGGATCTGCTGGCACGCTACATGTTCGCGATCGATTATTTCGACTGGGATGCCTATGTCGCCAATTTCGCCGAGGATGGCGAGCTGGAATTCGCGCGCGGAACCGCCGTGGGCCGGGAGGCGATCCGCGAGACGGTCATGCGCTTCGCCGCAGGCATGGCAGCGCATTATGCCACCGAGGACGGCAAGCTGGCCAAGCTGCGCCACATATTGCTGCAGTCCGTCATCCGGGTCGAGGGCGAACGCGCCTGGGCGCGAGTGCAATGGCTCGAAATAGCCAATCACGGCCCGGGCGACACGCCCAAGCTCGGCACTTACGGCGTCAATGAGGACGAGTTCAAGAAGGTCGATGGCCGCTGGCTGTTCGCCAGGCGGCGCATCTTCAACGAGCTCCTGCCGGGGCGCGAGTCAGGCCCGATCAATCCCGTCCGCCAGATGGACGAACTGGCCGAAGCCGCGCTCGGCTGAGGGCGGCATTCAAGAGCGCGTCGCAAGGAGAGGACCGACATGTCACATTTCCCAGACTCACCCAGCTTCACCGGCTTCCACAAGCCGAGCCGGATCGAGGCGGACATCGCCGATCTGCAGCATGAGGGCGAGATTCCGGCCGAGCTTGACGGCGCCTTCTTCCGCGTGCAGCCCGATCCGCAATTCCCGCCCATGCTGGGCGACGACATCGCCTTCAATGGCGACGGCATGATCAGCCGCTTCCATTTCCATGACGGCCGCTGCGACTTCAGGCAGCGCTGGGCGCAGACCGACAAATGGAAGCTGGAGCATGATGCCGGCAAGTCGCTGTTCGGCGCCTACCGCAATCCGTTGACCGACCATGAAAGCGTCCAGGGCCAGATCCGCGGCACCGCCAACACCAATGCCTGGCTTTTCGGCGGCAAGCTGTGGGCGCTCAAGGAAGACAGCCCGGCGCTGGTCATGGACCCTGCGACGATGGAGACGCATGGCTATGAGAAGTTCGGCGGCAAGATGACCGGCGAGACCTTCACCGCGCATCCCAAGCTCGATCCCGACACCGGCAACATGGTGGCCATCGGCTATGCGGCGAGCGGCCTCTGCTCGGACGACGTCACTTATTATGAAGTCAGCCCCGAGGGTGAGCTGCTCCGCGAGAAGTGGTTCAGGGCCCCCTATTACTGCATGATGCATGACTTCGCGATCACGCCCGACTATCTGGTGCTGCACATCGTGCCCTCGATCGGCTCGCGCGAGCGGCTGGAGAAGGGCCTGCCCCATTTCGGCTTCGACACGACCAAGCCCGTCCATCTCGGCATCATCCCGCGCCGCGATGACCTCAAGGACGAGGACATACGCTGGTTCAGGCGCGACAATTGCTTCGCCAGCCATGTGGTCAACGCCTGGCAGGAGGGGACGAAAGTGCATTTCGTCACGCCCGAGGCGAAGAACAACATGTTCCCCTTCTTCCCCGACGTGCATGGCGCCCCGTTCAACGGCGCCGAGGCGATGAGCAAGCTGACGCGCTGGAGCGTCGACCTCGCCTCGAACGATGATCGGTTCGCCGAGATCGAGCAGCTCACCGAGACGGCAAGCGAATTCCCGCGCATCGATGATCGCTTCACCGGGCGGAAGAACCGCTACACCTGGGGCCTGGAGATGGACATGCGCCGGCCGCACGAGCTGCAGGGCGGCAGCGCGGGCGGCTTCCTGATGAACTGCCTGTTCCTCAAGGACCTGGAGACCGGCGCCGAGCACCACTGGTGGTGCGGACCGGTCTCGAGCCTGCAGGAACCCTGCTTCATCCCGCGCACGCCACAGGCGCCCGAGGGCGACGGCTGGATCGTGATGGTCTGCAACCGGCTCGATGAGCATCGCAGCGACCTGCTGCTGTTCGACGCGCTCGACATCGAGAAGGGGCCGATCGCCACTATTCACATTCCCATCCGCCTGCGGTTCGGCCTGCATGGCAATTTCGCCCGTAGCGAGGAGATCGGCCTCAAGGCACGCGAGACCGAGCCGGCCTGACAGCGCCGGCTCGTCCGGCTTTTATACCGTTCGCCCTGAGCTTGTCGAAGGGGCGTTCTTTTCTCCTGCGTCGTCAAAGAGGAAGAACAGCCCTTCGACAAGCTCAGGGCGAACGGAAAGAGGGGCAAGGCAGGTTTACAACTGCCCCGATATGAGTCCTCGCTGGCCCTTCAATCCCACTCGATTATCATATCGCCCAAAAAGCATAATATTTCAATCATCTGCAAGCACAGCATCGGCTGATACCATGGAAAATACCATGACTGGGAGCCGCCATGAGCTGCGCTACTCGCTGGACGGACTTCTGGCCGGCCGAAGCGGCTGACACGTATCCGCTGCCCGCAAGTGAACACGAATGGATCGGGGGCCTTCCTCCCGAAACCTGACCTTCGCCCGACCACCTTATCCCGACCAAGCGGCAGGGAGGAAGCTGTCGCCAGAACCAGCCTGACCGGAGTCGCCCCCGACTCGGTCTTTCACCGAACATTCTCGGCTTCGCGGTTGCAGACATTCGGCACAGGTGCCAACTTCCTGGCCATGAATGTCGATTGGCTACCAAGGCTTGAAAAGGCGCTGCTCGGGCGACAATGCGAAATCGCTCGCCGCGAAACCGATTGGGTGATCACCTTGGTTGGCGGCGGGAGCATTGCCCTTCCGATCCCGTGGCGCATTGTAACCAATGGTAGGATCGCCTTTGCAAACGGGGATGACGGTCAGCAGTTTGGCCTTCCAGCCCCAGTAGACGGGGAGGCAAAGGCGAACGGCCTTATCGCGTCGCAGTCAATAACGAGCGTGTCCATAGATAGGCAAACAGCCGACCTCGTGATCCATTTTGGGGACGCGGTGAGGCTCGACACCTTCAACAACTCTTGTGGTTACGAGGGATGGCACATCAATCTACCGCCGGAGAATGACGGGATGTCCGTCGTCGCGTTGGGCGGTGGTGAGGTTGCGATCTACTGATGGCCGCTTTCGGCCATTCGTCACATCCAGAATTTATCCACGCGGTATGGGCCGCAACTGATGCACCTCGTCGGTGGATGAACGCCACGCTCTCCACGTCGTCGTGAGGCTCACCCGATACCATGATGGGGCCAGACGCCCGTTCATGGTATCGGCATTTTCTTCAATGGCGGGTCATCGAAATACCATGAAAAGTGCCATTGACGATGTGGGAGACGTGGTTGTTTCCTCAAAACTTTATCAATTAAATCAAAGATTTATAACTCACCCTCACTCCCACTCGATCGTCCCTGGCGGCTTGGACGTATAGTCATAGACCACGCGGTTGATGCCCTTGACTTCATTGATCACCCTGGTCGCCACGCGGCTCAGGAAGTGCGCATCGAAGGGGTAAATGTCTGCCGTCATGCCGTCCGTCGAAGTCACCGCGCGCAGGGCGAGCACCGAATCATAGGTCCGCCCGTCGCCCATCACGCCGACGCTGCGCACCGGCAGCAGCACCGCGAAGGCCTGCCAGATCGCGTCATAGAGGCCGGCGTTGCGGATCTCCTCCAGATAGATCGCGTCGGCCTTGCGCAGGATGTCGCAGCGTTCCTTCGTCACCTCGCCGGGGATGCGGATGGCGAGGCCCGGGCCGGGGAAAGGATGGCGGCCGACGAAGATGTCCGGCAGGCCCAGCTCGCGGCCCAGCACGCGCACCTCGTCCTTGAACAGCTCGCGCAGCGGCTCGACCAGCTTCATGTTCATCCGCTCGGGCAGGCCGCCGACATTATGATGGCTCTTGATCGTCACCGAGGGGCCGCCGGTGAAGCTGACGCTCTCGATCACGTCCGGGTAGAGCGTGCCCTGCGCCAGGAAATCCGCGCCGCCGATCCTGCGCGCCTCTTCCTCGAACAGGTCGATGAACGCCTTGCCGATGAACTTGCGCTTGGCCTCGGGGTCGGTGACGCCGGCAAGGCCGCCGAGGAAGGTTTCGCTCGCATCCACATGGACGAGCGGGATATTGTAGTGGCCACGGAACAGGCTCACCACCTGCTCGGCCTCGCCAAGCCGCATCAGGCCATGGTCGACGAACACGCAGGTCAGCTGATCGCCGATCGCCTCGTGGATCAGCACTGCCGCGACCGCGCTGTCCACGCCGCCGGAGAGACCGCAGATCACCCGGCCGGAACCCACTTGCGCGCGAATCTCGCGAATCTTGGTGGCGCGGAACTCGGCCATGGTCCAGTCGCCCGCACAGCCGCAGACATGGCGCACGAAATTGGCGATGAGCCGCGCGCCGTCCGGCGTGTGCGCGACTTCGGGATGGAATTGCGTGCCGTAGAAACGCCGCTCGTCGTCCGCGATCAGCGCGAAGGGCGCGCCGTCCGATGTCGCGACAATGCGGAAGCCGGGCGCGAACCGCGTCACCTTGTCGCCATGGCTCATCCACACCTGATGCCGCTCGCCCACCTGCCACAGCCCGTCGAACAGCACGCAGGGCTCGGTGACGGTGAGGAAGGCCCGGCCGAACTCGCCGCCCTCGCCGGTCTCATGACCAGGGCGCACTTCGCCGCCGAGCTGGTGGGTCATCACCTGCTGCCCGTAACAGATGCCGAGAATGGGAATGCCGGCCTCGAACAGCGCCTGCGGTGCGCGCGGACTGCCTTCGTCCGGCACGCCCGCCGGCGAGCCGGAAAGGATGATGCCCCGCGGCTTCATCCGCTCGAACGCGGCCTGCGCCTGGGTGAAGGGCGCGATCTCGGAATAGACGCCGGCCTCGCGCACACGCCGGGCGATGAGCTGCGTCACCTGGCTGCCGAAATCGACGATGAGGATGGAATCGGCCGAGGACTCGGGATGCGCTGACATGGCCGGCGGATAAGGCGCGGGGAACGGGCTGTCCAGCCCGTCCCCGCTCAGGGCCGCGTTTCAGCAGGGGTTTCAGCTTTGGGTGGGGACCGATGACCGATCCCTGTTCGCCCTGGGCGAACGGACATCAAATGTCCATGATTGGATTGCAGGCGGCCAACCGGGCCTGCTCGCCCTCACCGCACCGGGTTTTCCTTGACTCCGCCGCCGGAATCCGCTTTGGGACCGCCCTTCCGCAAGGGCTTTCGGCAGTGGCCCTCGTTCGCTGCCTGGTATGGGCTACCTGATACGGGCCCCTGACGAACGGAGACAGACATGCGTCACAAGATTGGCGGCCGCAAGCTGCAGCGCACGGCGGGTCATCGCACCGCGATGTTCCGCAACATGGCGGCCTCGCTCATCAAGCATGAGCAGATCAAGACCACCCTGCCCAAGGCGAAGGAGCTTCGCCCCTATGTCGAGAAGCTGATCACGCTGGCCAAGCGCGGCGGCCTCTCCAATCGCCGGCTGGCCCATGCCCGCCTGCTCGACGATGCGCAGCTGGTGAAGCTGTTCGACGTGCTCGCCGAGCGCTATGCGGACCGCAATGGCGGCTATACCCGCATCGTCAAGGCCGGCATCCGCGCCTCCGATGCGGTGCAGATGGCGATCATCGAGCTGGTCGATCGCGACGAGAGCGCCAAGGGCCAGGATTCGGGCCCGGTGCAGGGCGCGGACGAGGACGAGCTCGAAGCCGCCTGATCGGTTTGCGGTTGACGGAAATTGTGAAGCCCCGCCGGTGCTGCCGGCGGGGTTTTTCATTGCGTCCTCTTTCATTCGGTTCGAGCTGGAACGAGGCAGGTGACTCGTTCCAGCATCGAGCGCAGTCGAGATGGCTGTCGCGAACCCCCTTCTCGACTGCGATTCTCGACAAGCTCGACCCTCCGCTCGAAGCGAACGGGGGCGCTGTCTCCAGGCCATCTTCCTCAAGCTGAATTTCAAGTCCAACCACAGCCGCGACTTGCAAAGGATGCGGAACCCCATAGGGAAAAGCGACAGGAGCGCGTGCGGGAAAATGATCGTGCAAGGGCGAAGGAGAGGCTGGGCGATACGCCTGTTCGGCGTGGCGTTCGTCATGGCCCTCGCCTCGCCGGGCTCGGCCTCCGATGCGCCGCCGCCGTCCATCGCGCCGCCGGTCCGCGAGAGCGCGGCGAGCAGTCGGCCGCCCGGCCTCGCCTATCCGGCCACGCGGCGCGACGCGCTGGTCGAGACGAAGTTCGGCGTGCCGGTTGCCGATCCCTATCGCTGGCTCGAGAATGACGCGCAGGCCGATCCCGATGTGCGCGCCTGGATCGCGGCCGAGAATGACGCGACACAGGCCTATCTGCGCACCCTGCCCGGCCGCGACGCGCTGCGCGCCCGCATGGCGCAGCTCTACAGCTATGAGCGCTACGGCACGCCGCGCAAGGCGGGCGGCCGCTATTTCTATACGCGCAACAGCGGCCTCCAGAACCAGTCGCCGCTCTATATGCGAACGGGTCTGGCCGGACCGGAGCAACTGCTGCTCGATCCCAACACCCTCTCTGCCGACGGCACGACCGCGCTGGCGCAGTGGGAGCCGTCGGCCGACGGGCGCTATCTTCTCTATGCGGTGCAGGACGCGGGATCGGACTGGCGCGTGCTGCATGTGCTGGACGTGGCGAGCGGCAGGCCACTGGCCGACGAAGTGCGCTGGGTCCGCTATTCCGATCTCGCCTGGCGGCGGGACGGCAGCGGCTTCTTCTATTCGCGCTTCCCTGCGCCAGCGGACGGCGCCGCGCGCCAGTCGAGCGCGCAAGGCCAGCAGGTCTGGTTCCATGCGCTCGGCACGCCGCAGTCGGCGGACCGGCTGATCCATGCGACGCCCGACCAGCCGGAGCTGGGCCATCGCGCCCGGGTGACGGACGATGGGCGCTGGCTGGTCATCACCACCAATGCCAGCACGGACGCGCGGCACGACATCACGCTGCTCGCGCTCGACGATCCGCGCGCCCGGCCGCGGCGGCTTGTCCGGGGACTCAAGCGCGCGTGGCAGTTCGTCGGCAATATCGGCAATACGCTCTATTTCCGCACCACAGCCGGCGCGTCCAACGGCCGGCTGGTGCTGCTCGATGCCCGCCGGCCGCGCCATCACGCCGTGGAGCTGGTCGCCGAGCGCCGGCAGACGCTGGTGGGTGCGGCGCTCATCGGCAGCCGGCTGGTGCTGGCCTATCTGAATGCCGGGCAGATAACAGCCGAAATCGCCGATCTGCGGGGCGAGCGGCAGGGCGAAGTGCCCCTGCCGGGCATGGGCACCGCCGCCGGGTTCGCAGGGCGGGCGGGCGATCCCGAGACCTTCTTCAGCTATTCGGGCTTCACCACGCCGTCGGCGATCTACCGCTACAATGTCGAGACCGGCGCGGTGACGCCGTTCGCGCAGCCGCGCCTGCCCTTCGATCCGGCCGCCTTCGTGACCGAGGAGGTGCGCTATCCCTCGCGCGACGGCACGCTCATTCCCATGACGATCATCCGCCGGCGCGACGTGGCCCTTTCCGGCCGCCCCGCGCCGACGCTGCTCTATGGCTATGGCGGGTTCAACGTGTCCCAGACGCCCGGCTTCTCGCCGACGCGGCTCGCCTGGGTGGAGCAGGGCGGCGTGGTCGCCATCGCCAGCCTGCGCGGCGGTGGCGAGTTCGGGCCGCACTGGCACGATGCCGGCCGGCTCTCCAACAAGCAGAATGTGTTCGACGATTTCATCGCCGCCGCCGAATATCTCAAGAGCCATGGCTATACCGGGCCGGACCAGCTCGCCATCGAGGGTCGCTCCAATGGCGGGCTGCTGGTCGGTGCCGTGGTCAACCAGCGGCCGGACCTGTTCGCGGCGGCACTGCCGGCTGTGGGCGTGATGGACATGCTGCGCTTCGATCGCTTCACGGCGGGCCGCCTGTGGGTGGACGATTATGGCCGGCCGGATCGGGAGGCGGATTTCCGCAATCTCCTCGCCTATTCGCCCTATCATAATATCCGCGACGGCGTGCGCTATCCGGCGATCCTCGTGACCACGGGCGAAAGCGACGACCGCGTCGTGCCCAGCCACAGCTTCAAATATGCCGCCGCCCTGCAGCATGCCGATCTGGGCGACCGGCCGCATCTCATCCGCATCGCGGCCGGCGCCGGTCATGGCGCGGGCAAGCCCATCGACATGTTGCTCGACGAATATGCGGACAGCTACAGTTTCCTCGCTTACTGGACAGGCTTGGGACTGGAGGGGCGATGATGAGCGGCTGGGAGAGCAGCTGCGGCGGCTGGCCGCGCAACTGGCGCCGGCGCCCTGAACCGTCATTCAGCCTGCGCTCATGCACGCCGGGATAGGCGTGCGGGGTCGGCTTGCGGCCGATGCCGTGTGGAAAGTCTGATGCCATGATGTTCAGGTCGAAGTTCGTTGGCGCGCTGGCAGGGGCCGCGCTCATCGCCGTCTCGGCGACGCCCGCCTCGGCGCAGGGCCGCTACCGCTGGCATCACCGCCATGACGATGGCGTCGATGCGGGTACGGTGATCGGCGTGCTGGCGGCGGTCGGCATCTTCGCGGCGATCGCCTCCGCGGCGTCGAACGATCGCCGGTCGCGCGACGGAGGCTATGACAACCGCCCCTATGACGATCGCCCCTATGATGATCGGAACTATGACGATCGTGGCTATGACAACAACCGTCCCTATGACGATCAGGGCAGCCAGGACAGCGGCAGCTATGGCTATGACAGCCGCTCGACGGGCGACGATGGCTATGTCGGCGCGGGTGCCGATCCGGCCGGCGAGGATATCGCCGCCAATGCCTGCGCCATCGCGGCGCGGGACCAGAGCGCGCGCAACGGCGGCTTCGCCGAGGTCCGCTCGATCACGGCCGTCCGTCCGTTCGGCACCGGCTACGATGTGACCGGCACGCTCGACCAGCGCTCCAGCTATCGGGCAAGCGACGGCCGCCTGCGCAGCTTCCGCTGCATCTGGGACAATGGCCAGGTCGGCAGCGTGAGCTTCAACTGAGGGGCGCGGTCAGTCGCGCAGGGCCTGCCCATCGGTGGCGGCCCAATCGATCGGACCATCGCGAAACCGCTTCTGCAGGGCCTCGAGCGTGGCCGCATTGCCACGCGTGAAGAAGGCGACCAGCGCGCGCCCCGCATCATCGGCGGGATAGCCGGTCGACGTCAGGCGGACGCGCGTCTGCGCGCCGACCGACTCCAGCTCGAACAGGTTCGTGACCTGCCGGTAGGCCTCCCAATGCGGGAAGCCGTCCGGCGCCTTGACCGTCCGATAGGCAAGCAGGCGGCCCGGGATCCGCGCGGTGAAGCGCTGCTGGATCGTATCGGGACCGCCCGGCTCGGCATCGGGATCATAGCTCGTCTCGAGCAGGTCCGGATCGCCCGGCAATGTCCGCGCCAGCGGCACGGCCCAAGTCATCCAGCCCTGCGCGGTCGAGATCGCCGTCCAGACATCGCCGATCGGCGCAGCGACCAGGATTTCATGGACAAGCGTCCAGCGCCCGTCGGCTTCCTCGCGGCTGGTGACGGCGACCGTTTCCGCCGCCGTGCCGGGCGACGGCACGGCCAGCAACAGGCTGGTCCCGATAGCCAGAAGCCGCGCCGCTGAACTGGACCGAGTCATGCGCCCGATCCTATCGCGGCGGCAGGCTCGCGCAAAGCCCGGTCGGTCGGTGCGGCGATGGGAGCGTGACGGTTCGAATGTCGCTTTTGAATCCGCTCCTGACATTCCATCCTCTCCGTTCGCTTCGAGCGAAGGGTCGAGCTTGTCGAGACCTGTCGTCGAGAAGGGCGTTCTCGACAGCCATCTCGACAAGCTCGATGGCCGCTCGAACCGAACGGCCGTCCGGGGTGAGGAGCGGACGTGCCGGTCCCCGTTCGCCCTGAGCGAAGTCGAAGGGTTGAAACGAGTCACGCGCCTCGTTTCAAGCTGAGCCGCAGGCGAAGCCCACTTCGCTCCGCTCAGTAGGGCCCTTCGACTTCGCTCAGGGCGAACGGAAGGGGGAGCGGATCGGTTGGACCTCGGTTCGAGGTGGAACGGCACGTGATTCGTTCCAACATCGAGTGTGTCGAAATGGCTGTCGAGACTGCCCTTTTCGACTGTGTGGGGCACAACTTCCACAACCTCTCCGGTATGAACCGGATCGCAGGCCGGCACGCAATGAAGCGCCGGTTCGCAAACGGTGTGACCGCCAGACCATTTCCGGCGGGCGTCGGGCGTGACTTTGCCGCCATGTCCTCCTATGAACGCCACCGTGCAGACGGTTCGCGCCATATTGAGGGAGCATCGCTGCTGGGCGGCGCTGCTGTTCAGCCTGGCGCTGCTGCTCAAGATCGTGGTGCCGGCGGGCTTCATGCCGGTCACGCATGGCCACAGGCTGACCGTCGAGCTTTGCACCGGCATGGGACCGGCTTCGATGAGCGTCCAGCTGCCCGGCGACGCGGGCAAGCAGGACGATCATGGGAAAGCGACCGATCAGCCCTGCGCCTTCTCCGCGCTCGGCGGCCAGGCGCTCGCCGCGACCGATCCGGTCATCCTCGCCGCAGCCCTGCTCTTCATCTTCGTCGCGGCGCTGCTTGCCGCCGATCTGCGGCTGACGGGACGACACCGTCATCTCCGCCCGCCGCTCCGCGGCCCACCTGCCCTGATCTGACGCCGAAAGGCTGAACGCCGCCGGTGCCGACCGCCGCATGCCTCGCGCATGCGCGGCGCGGCCGCGATTTCAGCTCCATTCCAGCCGGCCGCCCGCGCGCCGGCAGCATCGGATTTTCAAAGGGGTATCACGTGAAGACATCCATATTCGCCATGGCCGCGACGCTCGTCGCGGCGGGCCCGGCCCTGGCCGACGACAGCGAGGAAGCCCGCACCATCATCGTCACCGGCCATGCCGCGAGCGACGAAGCCGCCGCACAGGCGGCCGCGACGCCCGGCGGCACCGACATCGTTCGCTACGAGGATTTCGCCGACAAGTCGCTCGTCTCGCTGCGCGACACGCTCGCCTTCTCGCCCGGCATCTACACCCAGCCGCGCTACGGGCAGGAAGTGCGCCTGTCGATCCGCGGCTCGGGCATCTCGCGCGGCTATCATATGCGCGGGATCACGCTGCTGCAGGACGGCGTGCCGATCAACCTTGCCGACGACAATGGCGATTTCCAGGAGCTGGAGCCGATCTTCTTCGACCATCTCGAAGTCTATCGCGGCGCCAACGCGCTGCGCTTCGGCTCGGGCACGCTAGGCGGCGCGATCAATGGCGTGACGCCGACCGGACGCGACGCGCCCGGCGCCTATGCGCGGCTCGACGGCGGCAGCTTCGGGCTGCTGCGCGGCCTGGTCACGCTGGGCGGCGCGAGCGGCCCCGGCGACTACTGGTTCGGCGTCAGCGCCGATACCTCCAACGGCGACCGCCAACATGCCGAGCGGCACAGCCTGCGCTTCCAGGGCAATGTCGGGCTGCGGCTTTCCGATGTGGTGTCGACACGCTTCCATGCGAGCTACAACCATATCCGCCAGCAGCTCCCCGGCGCGCTGAGCGAGGAGGTGGCGCTGACCGCGCCCGGAACCGGCAGCTTCGCCGGCAACCAGCAGCGCGACATCGACTCGCTGCGCCTGCAGAACCGCACGCGCTTCGACTGGGGCCATACGCGGCTCGATGCCGGCGTCTTCCTCAACATCAAGGATCTCTATCACCCGATCTTCCAGGTGGTGGACCAGAAGTCGACCGATCGCGGTGCCTTCGCCCGGCTCGACCATGATGCGGGCATCCTCGCCTTCACCCTGGGCGGCGAAATCCGGCAGGGCACGATGCGCTCGCGCCAATATGTGAATGTGGAAGGGAAGCGCGGCGCGCTCACATTCGATGCCGACCAGAGCGCCCGCACCGCCAATGTCTATGCCGAGGGGCGCGTGCGGCCGATCCAGGGCGTCACGCTGATCGTCGGCGGCATCTATGAGGACGGCTTCCGCAAGCGGCATGTCCTCTTCTCGAACGGGCTGGACGGGCGGATCGCCTTCGATGAGTTCTCGCCCAGGTTCGGCATCCTGCTGGAGCCGAAAGCAGGCGTCCAGATCTTCGCCAATTACAGCCGTTCGGCCGAGTTCCCCGGCTATGGCGAGGTGTTCCAGACGATCGGCACGCCGCCGGTCAGCGCGCTGGTCGCCGACATCGCGCCGCAGACCGCCTGGACGGCGGAGATCGGCACGCGCGGGCGGCTCGGCATGGTGGAATGGGACATCGCCGCCTATCGCGCCACGCTCGATGGCGAGATGCTGCAATATACGGTGGACGCGACCATCCCCGCCGCCACCTTCAATGCCGACCGCACGCGCCATCAGGGCATCGAGGCGGCGATCAGCGTCACGCCCACGCCCTGGCTGCGCCTGCGCCAGCTGTGGCAATATGCGGACTTCCGCTTCCGGGGCGATCGCCAGTTCGGCGACAATCGCCTGCCGGTGATCCCCCAGCATGTGCTGCGCAGCGAGATCCGCATCGGCACGGGCGCACTGCATGTCGCGGCCAATCTCGAATGGGTGCCGCGCGGCGCCTTCGCGGACTATGCCAATATGGTGCGCACGCCCGGCTATGCGCTGGTCGGCCTCACCGCCGGCGCGACCGTGAAGGAAGGGATCGACCTGTTCCTGGACGTGCGCAATATCGGCGACAAACATGCGATCGGCGACATCTCCGCCGTGCTCGCCGCCGATGCGGCCTCGGCCATCTATTATCCGGTCGATCGCCGCGCCGTCTATGGCGGCATCCGGGCGCGCTTCTGATCCGGGATCGCCGCCCCCTGTCCAGCAGCGGGGCGGCTCCCTTCTTCCTGCAATTTTTCCGGAGAGACATCATGACCCGCCCATTCGCACGGATCGGCCTCCTGGCAGCCATCTGCATCACCGCCTCGCCTGCCTTCGCCCATATCGTCTTCGATGCGCCGCGCGGCACGGCCGGCGGCTATTATGCCGGCGTGCTGCGCGTCAGCCATGGCTGCGGCGCCGCGCCGACACGATCGATCCGCGTCGAGATTCCCGCCGCCATCACCATTGCCCGCCCGCAGCCCAAGCCCGGCTGGACGCTCGACGTCGAGACCCAGCCGCTGAGCGAGCCCGTCCGGGGCGAAGGCGGCGACCTCATCACCAGGCGCGTGTCCGCCATCATCTGGACCGGCAACCTGCCGGCGGACCAGTTCGACACGTTCGGCCTCATGCTCAAGCTGCCCGCCAATCCCGGCCCGCTCTTCTTCCCGACGAAGCAGCTATGCGAGCGCGGCGAGAATGACTGGACCGGCATCCCGGCCAGCCCCGCCGCCTGGCACGCCACGCCCATGCCCGCACCGATGCTGATCGTGGATGAGGATCATGGCATGCACGGGCATTGAGAGGAAGCGAACCCCGCTGTCCGCAAGTGGACTTGCGGCGAAAAATGCTCTCGAAGAAGCGCCGTTCGGCCTGAGCTTGTCGAAAGCCTGTTCTTTCTGGGAACAAGAAGAGGACGACCCTTCGACAAGCTCAGGGCGGGCGGGGACTGCCCTATCCGGCCCTGGGTTCCTGCTTTCGCAGGAGCACAAGCTGCTTCTGTTGTCGGCCGACTTCCTTGCCGGGAAGGCTTCACCGATCCCGGCCAAAAAGAAGAGCCCCCGCCTGATGGCGGAGGCTCTTCCCCGAACTCCCAAGTCCTGTCGGGCCGAAGCGGCGCTCCGGCTCGAACCCCGTGTCAGCCCAGCAGCTCCTGCTCGAGCTTCTTGGCGATCTCCTCGATATTCTCCGGCGGCCAGCCGGGAATGTCCATGCCGAGGCGCAGGCCCATCGAGGAGAGGACCTCCTTGATCTCGTTGAGGCTCTTGCGGCCGAAGTTCGGCGTGCGGAGCATCTCGGCCTCGGTCTTCTGCACGAGGTCGCCGATATAGATGATATTGTCGTTCTTGAGGCAGTTGGCGCTGCGCACCGACAGTTCCAGCTCGTCCACCTTCTTGAGCAGGTAGCGGTTGATCTGGTTGGTGTCGCCCTCGCCTTCCTCCGTGGCGGCCGCGCCGGCGCCCGCGCTCGGCATGGCGCTCGGCAGCGCATCCTCGAAATGGACGAAGAGCTGCAACTGGTCCTGCAGGATGCGCGCGGCATAGGCCACGGCGTCCTCCGGCGTCACCGTCCCGTCGGTCTCGACGGTCAGGTTCAGCCGGTCATAGTCCAGCTCCTGGCCGATACGCGCATTCTCGACCTTGTAGGCGACCTGGCGCACCGGCGAGTAGAGCGCATCGACCGGGATGAGGCCGATCGGCGCGTCGGCCGGGCGATTGTTGACGGCCGGGACATAGCCCTTGCCGCTGTCGCAGGTCAGCTCCATGTTGAAGCTGGCGCCTTCGTCCAGATGGCAGATGACCAGATCCGGGTTCATCACCTGGATATCGCCGGTCACAGCGATGTCGCCCGCCTTCACCGCCGCAGGGCCGGTGGCGGAGAGCTGCAGGCGGCGGGGCCCGTCGCCTTCCATCTTGAGCGCGATCTGCTTCACATTGAGCACGATGTCGGTGACGTCCTCGCGGACGCCGGCAAGCGAAGAAAACTCGTGCAGCACATTCTCGATCTTGATCGAGGTCACCGCCGCACCCTGCAACGACGAGAGCAGCACGCGGCGCAGCGCATTGCCGAGCGTGAGGCCAAAGCCCCGCTCCAGCGGCTCGGCGACGAAGGTCGCGCGGCGCTTCGGGTCGCCGCCGGCCTTGATCTCAAGGCCGTTGGGCTTCTTCAATTCCTGCCAGTTCTTGATATTGACAGTCATGTATTTCCCCTGGGAGTTGGGCCATCGGGTCGGTCAGGTCAGCTGGTCCCCGGCCCCGGCCATACAGAATGCTCGGGCGGCGGCGCGGTTTCCTTCGAGGGAACCGCCCGCGCCCGCCGGGCGAATGTCAGACGCGACGACGCTTGGAAGGCCGCACGCCATTGTGCGGGATCGGCGTCACATCGCGGATCGAGGTGATGGTGAAGCCCACGGCCTGCAGCGCGCGCAGCGCGGATTCGCGACCCGAACCCGGGCCCTTCACCTCGACCTCGAGGGTGCGCACGCCATGCTCGGCCGCCTTGCGCCCGGCATCCTCGGCGCAGACCTGCGCCGCATAGGGCGTCGACTTGCGCGAGCCCTTGAAGCCCATCATGCCGGCCGAGGACCAGCTGATCGCATTGCCCTGCGCGTCGGTGATGGTGACCATGGTATTGTTGAAGCTGGCGTTCACATGCGCGACGCCGGCCGAGATGTTCTTGCGCTCGCGCCTGCGAAGCCGCTGGGGTTCCCGTGCCATCTTTGCCTTGTCCTACTCGAAACTGCTGCTGACTGGGCGGCGCCTTTCCGGCGGCCGGCCCGTGACGACCAAGAAGCGCTTATTTCTTCTTGCCCGCGATCGGCTTCGCCTTGCCCTTGCGGGTGCGCGCATTGGTGTGCGTGCGCTGGCCGCGGACCGGCAGCCCCTTGCGATGGCGCAGGCCGCGATAGCAGGCCAGGTCCATCAGACGCTTGATGTTCATCGCGGTCTCGCGACGCAGGTCGCCTTCCACTGTATAATCAGCGTCGATCGCTTCACGGATCTGAAGGACCTCGGCATCGCTCAGGTCCTGGACCCGGCGGCTGTGGTCGATGCCCAGCTTGTCGGCAATGGTCACGGCGGTCTTGGGACCGATTCCGTGGATGTAGGTCAGCGCGACAATCACGCGCTTGCTGGTCGGGATGTTAACGCCCGCAATACGTGCCATAAATAAAGTGTCTCCTGCTCCACAGGGCGCGTGGCCGACGCCCTATCTCGACGCGTTGCTGCCCAGGACGCAAAAAGGACGGCGGGCGCTTGCACGCGCTGCCGTTTGACCGGACGTCTCGGGAGAGGCGGGCGTTAACGCGAGTCGACGAAACTGTCAACTGCTCCGTGCGGAAGATAAGACGCACTGGTCCACTCTTCAAGATTGCCCTAAGGGATCGCCCATATCGATCGCCAAATGCTGCTTATGCAGACCCTACGAAGGGACGCATATCTTGGATACGAGCCAGCAATCCATCCCCTTTCTCGTCTATGGCCCGCTGCGCGCCGGCACGACGATGCTCCGCCTGATGCTGAACAACCACCCGATGCTCGCGAATGTGGGCGAGTTCGACTATCTGTTCTCGGCGGTCAGCTTCGGGCCGGATGGCCCCGCTATCGACACGCATCTCCTCAGGCACAGATTCGGCTTCCAGCATTTCGGCCTGCGGATCGACGAGTCGCTGCGCGGCCTCGCCATCATCGAGGACCTGCTGGCGCAGGTCGCCGCGCGCAAGGAAGGCGTGCGCAGCATCAACGTCCATCATGGGATCGACCATGTGCTCAAGGTGATGCCCCATGCCAGGGTCGTGAAGCTGCAGCGCGACCCGCGCGACGTCGCCTGCTCCAGCGTCCAGATCGGCTTTTCTGGCAACAGCTATCACGGCGTCTCGCAATGGATCGAGACCGAGGAGGCCTGGGACCGCGCCAGGGCCACGCTGTCGCCGGATCGCTATATCGAGCTGCGGTTCGAGGATCTGGTCGCCGATCCCGAGACCGAGCTCGGCCGGGTCTGCGCCTTCATGGGCGTGCCCTATGATCCTGCCATGCTCCACTATGCCGATCAGTCGACCTATGAGCGGCCCGACGCCTCGATCGCCTTCAAATGGAAGACGAGGATGCCGCCGGAGGAAGCGGCGCGCATCACCTCGCGTGCGCCCGCGCTGATCGCCAGCCGGGGCTATGAGGTGCCGCCGGATCTCAAGCCGGTCTCGGCGACCGAGCGCTTCCGGCTCGACTGGGCGAACCGGCTCGGCAAGTGGCGTTTCCAGATCCGCCACTTCGGCTTCACCACTTTCTGCATGGAAAAGGTGACCGACAAGCTGCGCCTGCGCAAGCTGCACGGCCACATCATGGACAAGCGCATCAATCCGGTGATCGCGACGCTGGTCAAATGAGCCGGGCGCGTCAGAGCCGGTCGCGGGGCGCAAGCTCCGCGACGGGTTCGACCAGCCCGGACGGCCCATCCTGTATGGCATGGCGGCGACGGTGCTGCCGCCATTGCTGCCAGCGCTCCTGCAACAGACGGGCCGCCGGCCGCTCGACCAGATAATGGATGATCGCCCCGAGCAGGATCGCCACGGCTCCGGCCACCATATAGGCGAGCAGCGGCGGGACGCCTGTCTTGTCCATATTATACATGATCGTGAAGCCGATATGCTGATGCACCAGATAGAGCGAATAGCTGATCTGGCCGATCCACAGCAGCGGCGCCCAGCACAGCCAGCGCAGATGGCCGGCGAGCATGGCCCAGAAGCAGCCGACCAGGATGACGCCCGCGAGCAGCAGGTCGGGCGTCTCGCAGATCGCGATCGTCATCAGGATGGCGGCGATGACCGGCGCCTGCTCGCGCCAGCTGCGCTGGCCGGCCCAGACCCGATAGCTGACCATCCCGATCGCGAAGAAGGGCATGTAGCGCAGGATGAGGATCATCACGACCCGCTCCGGCATGTCCGGCCAGGCAAGGGTGAAGGCGAGCTTGACCAGCAGCCAGCCCAGGATGAGGCGCTCGATATGCCGCAGGCGGCAGAGCAGCCAGAGCATCAGCATGCAGAAATAGAAGGCGATCTCCACGGTCAGCGTCCAGTAGGCGCCATCCACCGTGGGCAGGAAGAAGAACTGCTCGAGCATGGTCAGATTGGCCAGCGCGACCAGCGGAGAGACATAGAGCGCCGTCATCTGGCCCACATGCTCGACGACCAGCGTGGTCGCGATCGCCACCCAATAGGCCGGCAGCAGGCGGACCGCACGGTTCACCATGAAATCCGCGGCCGTGCGGATCCTGTTCATCGAGAAGAAGATCGCGAAGCCGGAGATGGCGAAGAACAGCAGCACGCGATAATTGCCGCCGAACAGTGAGAAGGGCACATGGCCCGCGCGCGGAAACAGCTCGTGGAACCGCGTGGAATAGTGGAAATTGACGACGAGCAACGCGCCGAGACCGCGCAGCGCGTCGAGTTCGCTCAATCTGCCCCTGCGCGCCACCACCATGGAGCGCCTCTTAGCATGAGGCCGGAAAACCACACAGCGGAGTTAACCGTCTTTAACAGTCGCGGCCGGCGCCGCGCGGGGCTCAGCTGTCCAATATTGCGCCAATCGCGGCCGCGACATGATCGATGTCGGCCATGCCGTCGACGCGCGAGACGATGCCGCGCGCCTCGTAGATCGGCAGGATCGGCGCGGTCTTGGCGCGATATTCGGCCATGCGGGTGCGCACCGTCTCCTCATTGTCGTCGGGCCGGCGCTTGAACTCGGTGCCGCCGCACCTGTCGCACACGCCGGCGACCCTGGGCAGCTTGTAGCGGTCGTGATAGCCCTCGCCGCAGGTGGCGCAGGTGAAGCGGCCGGTGATGCGGTCGACCAGCGCATCCTCGTCCACCTCCAGCTCGATCACATGGTCGAGCGTGCGGCCGCGCGCCGCCAGCAGCGAGTCGAGGCTGGTCGCCTGCGCGGCGGTGCGGGGATAGCCGTCGAAGATCACGCCGGTGCCGGCATCGAGCTTGTCCAGCGCCTCACCGATGATGCCGGAGACGATCTCGTCCGAGACCAGCTCGCCCGCATCCATCACCGCCTTCGCCTTGAGCCCGGTCGGCGTCCCGGCCTTCACGGCGGCGCGCAGCATGTCGCCGGTCGACAGCTGCACCATGCCGCGCTCGGCGACGAGCCGCTGCGCCTGGGTGCCCTTGCCGGCTCCCGGCGGGCCCAACAGGATGATATTCATGCCACTCCCCCTGAAAAACAGGCCCCGAGCCACGCATGAAGCGGCCGGCCCCGCCCTATGTGCCCTAGCGCAGCTTGCCCTTCAACCGGGCCTTCTTGATGAGATCGCGATATTGGTGCGCGATCAGATGGCTCTGGATCTGCGTCACCGTGTCCACCGTCACATTGACGACGATCAGCAAGCTGGTGCCGCCCAGATAGAAGGGAATGCCGGCGCGCGCGATCAGGAACTCGGGAATGAGGCAGATCACCGCCAGATAGATGGCGCCGATCACCGTGATGCGGGTCAGTACATAGTCGAGATAGGTCTCGGTGTTCTTGCCGGGCCGGATGCCGGGAATGAAGCCGCCGTTGCGCTTCAGATTCTCGGCCGTCTCCTCGGGATTGAACACCACCGCCGTGTAGAAGAAGCAGAAGAACACGATGCCGAGGCCATAGAGGGCCATGTAGACCGGCGTGCCGTGCGCGAGATACTGGTTCACCAGCAGCACGAAATCGCCCCAGCGCGTGCCGCTCGGCACATTGTTGCCGGCGAACTGGGTGATGGTGAGCGGCAGCAGCAGCAGCGAGGAAGCGAAGATCGGCGGGATGACGCCCGCCGTGTTGATCTTGAGCGGCAGGTGGCTGCGGTCCGCCTGCATGATGCCCTGGCGCGTCTGGCGCTTGGGATACTGGATCAGCACCCGCCGCTGCGCCCGCTCCATGAAGCAGATGCCGGCGATCAGCGCCAGGCCGATGACGATGATGCCGATGATGAGCAGGCCCGAGATCGAGCCGGTGCGGCCCGACTCGAACAGATTGGCCAGATGCACGGGCAGCTGCGCGACGATGCCCGCCATGATGATGAGCGAGGCGCCGTTGCCGATGCCGCGGCTGGTGATCTGCTCGCCCAGCCACATGAGGAACATGGTGCCGCCGATCAGCGAGACGACGGCAGTGATGCGGAACAGCAGGCCCGGATCGACCACGGCCTGGATGCCCGATTGCGCGCCGAAGCTCTCAAGCCCGACCGCGATGAAATAGCCCTGGATCGCCGTGAGACCCACCGTGCCGTAGCGCGTATACTGGTTGAGCTTCTTGCGCCCCGCCTCGCCTTCCTTCTTGAGCGCGGCGAGTTGCGGCGAGAGCGAGGCGGCGAGCTGCACCACGATCGACGCCGTGATATAGGGCATGATGCCGAGCGCGATGAGGCTCATGCGCTGCAGCGAGCCGCCCGAGAAGGTGTTGAAGATGTCGAGGATGCCGCCCTGGGTCTGCTGGTAGAGCGACGCCAGCGCGGTCGGATCGACGCCCGGCAGCGGCACGAAGGAGAGGAAACGGAACACGATCAGCGCGCCGATGGTGAACCACAGGCGCTTCTTGAGCTCGGTCGCCTGGCTGAAATTCGCCAGGCTGAGATTGGCTGCCACTTGGTCGGCGCGTGTTGCCATGATCGCTTGCAATCCCGAAACTTGATCGCTGGTCCCCTCGGCGGAACAGCGACATGATCCCTAGCCGCGTGACCGGCCGATGTCGAATGTCGGAGAACGCCCGCACCGCTCGCCAGTGCAATCGACCCCGCCCGCCCATATCGGCAGGCGGGGTCGGTTATGCAAGCAGGCGTTCATGCCGGCGCCCGATTTCGCTCGCCTTATTCGGCGTCCGCCGGCGCGGCCTTGGGGGCGAGGATATCGACCTTGCCGCCGGCCTTCTCGACCGCCTCGACCGCCGCCCTGGAGGCGCCGGCCACCGCGAAGCTCGCCTTGGCGGTCAACTCGCCCTTGGCGAGCAGGCGCACGCCGTGCTTGCCGCCGCGCGAGATGCCGGCCGCGCGCAGCGCCGCCTGGTCGATCACGGCCTTGGCGTCCAGCTTGCCGGCGTCGATCGCCTTCTGCACCATGCCCAGGTTCACCTCGGCATAGTCCTTGCGGAAGATGTTGTTGAAACCGCGCTTGGGCAGGCGCATGTGAAGCGGCATCTGACCGCCCTCGAAACCGTTGATGCTGACGCCCGAGCGCGCCTTGGCGCCCTTCTGGCCGCGGCCGGCGGTCTTGCCCTTGCCCGAGCCGATGCCTCGGCCGACGCGCATCCGGCCCTTGCGGGCGCCTTCATTGTCCTTGAGCTCGTTCAGTTTCATGTCTGTGCACTCGCTTTCGCTTTTGTCGCGCTTGATGGGAAGCGTGGGCCCATAGCGAGTGTCGCGGCGTTTGTCACGCGCCAGATTGTGTGCCGATCGGGTTGGAACCGGAGCACCGGCGCCGCCCTTGCGTTGACAGCGCCGATGGAGCGGGCATGGTCGCATCTCCCTTCCTTTCCTCGCCAGGATGCCTGTTCGTGATGCCGGCCCCGCCGCATACCACTCCCCTCAGCGCGCTGGACAAGAGCCCCATCGAGGATCTGCGCGTCATCACCATCCTGATGGTGGTGCTCTACCATGTGATCGGCCTGCCCGATTCGGGGCTGCGCATGGTCGCGCCGCACCCGCTGCGCGCCCTTGCCGATCTGCTGAACATCTTCATGATGCCCGCCTTCGCGATGATCGCGGGCCTGGTCTATGCGGTGCGGCCGCCCACACTGCGCGGCTTCGCATCCTTCATGGGCAGGAAATTGCAGCGGCTCGCCATTCCGGGGCTGGTCGCATCGCTCATCTTCGCCGCGATCGCCACGGTCATGCATCTGCGCTGGGCCGTCGAGCCCGCCTCGCTGTGGCGGCTGGCCGTCTATCCCTATGCCCATTTCTGGTTCCTGCAGAGCCTGCTCACCATCTTCCTGCTGGTCGGGTTCGCCGACGCCGCCACGGGCCACCGGGCCGCGCTGCCGCTTCTGGCCGTGTCGATCCTTCTGGCCAACATGGATATCGTCCTGCCCGGTTTCTTCTCGCTCCACTCGACGATCGGGCTCCTGCCCTATTTCATCATCGGCATCTGCCTGCGCCGTCACGCCCGATGGATCGAGGCGCGATCCGGCCTGATCCTGCCCATCGCCCTCGCCTGCGCATTGCTCTGGTGCCTCGTGACCGCCATCGATTATGCCCGGACCGGACTGGTGGATCAGCCCTACCGGCAATGGTGGCCGATGATCTTCGTCGTCAGCCTCTTCCTGCTCCTCCTGTTCCGCCTTCCCCACCATCGCGGCCTAGCGCCGTTCGGGCCGATGACCTTCACCATCTATCTCTATCATGTGCTGGGGACGGCCGGTGCGCGAATCCTGCTTCACAAGCTCGGCGTCGAGAGCCTGCCCGTCCATCTGCTGGCGGGTGTGGCGGGCGGCGTGCTCCTGCCCGTCGCGCTTCATCTGCTCGTCAGCCGCTGGCCGCTCGGCGCGCGGTTCATGCTCGGCCTGCGCCCCCGTGGAGCGGCAAGCCGCAGGGCACTCGTCCCGTCGAACTCCTGATCGTCCGGCTGGCTCGCATATATTCTGTTCATATTGAGCCGGCTTGTGCTCCTGCGTAGGCAGTGCTCCCGCGAAAGCGGGAGCCTAGGGCGCATGAGCGGTGCACAGCCGCCCTGGGCTCCTGCTTTCGCAGGAGCACAAGCCGGTTTGAGCAGGACAGACTCCAGCGGGTCCTGCGGCCCGGCCCGTCCGCTGCACCCGCCTGCTTGCGAAACCGCCGCCACAAAAAATGCGCGCAAGCCGCCGGGGCTTGCGCGCATTCTCGATTCCGTCCGATGGATCGGGCGGGCGTCAGCCCTCCACGATCTCCACCATGTGCGGCAGCTTGCGGATGGCGCCGCGAACCTCGGGCGTATCCTCCAGCTCGACCACGCGGTGCATCTTGCCGAGGCCGAGACCGATCAGGATCTTCTCCTGATGGGCCGGGCGGCGGATCGGCGATCCGATCTGCTTGAGCTTGATCTTCGCCATGTCAGTTACTCCGCAATCGCTTCGGCTTCAGCCTCGGCGACCTCTGCGGACGAGCCGCCGCGACGGAGCAGATCGGCGACCTTCTTGCCGCGACGCTGCGCCACCGACTTGGGGCTCGTCTGTTCCGTGAGCGCCGCGAAGGTCGCCCGGATCATGTTGTAGGGATTGGACGTGCCGACCGACTTGGTCACGACGTCCGCCACGCCCAGGCTCTCGAACACGGCGCGCATCGGGCCGCCCGCGATGATGCCGGTGCCCGGAGGCGCCGTGCGCACGGTGACCTTGCCAGCGCCGAAATGACCACGGCCGTCATGATGCAGCGTGCGGCCCTCCTTGAGCGGCACGCGGACCATCGCCTTCTTGGCGGATGCGGTCGCCTTGCTGATCGCCTCAGGCACCTCGCGCGCCTTGCCATGGCCGAAGCCGACCCGGCCCTTGCCGTCGCCCACGACGACCAGCGCCGCGAAGCCGAAGCGCTTGCCGCCCTTCACCGTCTTGGAGACGCGGTTGATGTGGACGAGCTTCTCGACGAACTCCTCGCCACCATCCTCGTCATTGCCACGGCCGCGACGGTCGTCGCGACGGCCACGGCCGCCCCGCTCGCCGCGCTCACCACGGCCACGGCCACGGCCGCGACGCTGCTCCTCCTGGGCCGGAGCCTCGGTTTCAGCGGCGCTCGCGCCGACTTCGATCTCGGTTTCGTCTGCCATGCTCAGAACTCCAGTCCGCCTTCACGGGCGGCATCGGCCAGCGCCTTCACGCGGCCATGAAAGAGGAAGCCGCCACGGTCGAACACGACCTTGGTGACGCCGGCCTTGGTCGCCGCCTCGGCGACGCGCTTGCCGACCTCGGCAGCCGCCGCGGCGGTCGCGCCGGTCGTGCCGCGCAGGTCCTTGTCCAGGGTCGAGGCGGCGGCGAGCGTCTTGCCGGCCGCATCGTCGATGACCTGGGCATAGATATGCCGGCCCGAGCGATGCACGCTGAGGCGAGGCTTGCCGCCGGCGCGCGCCTTGATGGCGGTGCGGACGCGGCGCGAACGCCGGTCGAAGAGAGAGAGTTTCGCCATGGCTTACTTCTTCTTGCCTTCTTTGCGGAAGATGAACTCGCCGCGATACTTGATACCCTTGCCCTTGTAGGGCTCCGGCTTGCGCCAGCGGCGAATCTCCGCCGCGACCTGGCCGACCTGCTGCTTGTCGATGCCGCTGATCTCGACCGTGGTATTGTCCGGGGTCTTGATCTGAATGCCCTCGGGCACCGGGAAGTCGACATCATGGCTGTAGCCGAGCTGCAGCTTAAGGTTCTTGCCCTGTGCTGTGGCGCGATAGCCGACGCCGGTGATCTCGAGCACCTTGGTGTAGCCCTCGGTCACGCCGGTGACGAGATTCTGCACCAGCGTGCGCTGCATGCCCCAGAAGGCGCGTGCCTGCTTGGAGCCATTCGCCGGCTGGACGCTGATCGCGCCATCCTCGATCGCATAGGTCACCATGTCCGCTAGCGGCATCGCCAGCGTGCCCTTGGGGCCCTTGACCGAGAGCTGGCCGCTCTCGATCGTGGCGGTCACGCCCGAAGGGATCGTGACCGGCTTCTTGCCGATGCGGCTCATCAGAACACCTCCGCCAGCACTTCGCCGCCGACATTCTGGTCGCGCGCCTCGGTATCCGAGAGCACGCCACGCGGCGTCGAGACGATGGTGATGCCCAGGCCATTGCGCACCACCGGCAGCTCCTTGGAGCCCGAATAGATGCGGCGGCCCGGCTTCGAGACGCGCGCGACATGCTTGATCGCCGGCTCGCCCTCGAAATATTTGAGCTCGATGCGCAGGCCCGCATGGCCCGCCACCTGCTCTTCGGAATAGCCGCGGATATAGCCCTCGCGCTGCAGCACGTCGAGCACGCGCGCGCGCAGCTTGGACGCGGGGGAGACCACGCTGTCCTTGCGGGCCCGCTGGCCGTTGCGGATGCGGGTGAGCAGATCACCCAGGGGATCGGTCAATGCCATCGCTTTGGCTCCTTACCAGCTCGACTTGGTGACGCCGGGGATCAGGCCCTTGTTGGCCAGATCGCGCAGCTGGACACGGCAAAGCCGGAACTTGCGATAATAAGCGCGCGGACGACCCGTCAGCTCGCAGCGGTTGCGCACGCGCGTCGGATTGCCGTTGCGCGGTATCTCCGCCAGCTTGAGGCGCGCCATCAGACGCTCGGTGTCATCCACCGTCTCGTCATTCGCGATCGCCTTGAGGCGCGCATATTTGCCGGCATATTTCTTCACCAGCTTCTTGCGCCGCTCATTCTTGTTGATCGAACTCAGTTTCGCCATGGACTTAAGCTCTCTTCCTTACAAATTGCGTCCGGCCACGCTCAGGCGGCCTGCTTCTCGGCCTCGACCGGGAACGGGAAACCGAAGAGGCGCAGCAGCTCGCGCGCTTCATCGTCCGTCTTGGCCGTGGTCGTCACGATGATGTCCATGCCCCGCACCTTCTCGATGCGGTCATAGTTGATCTCCGGGAAGATGATCTGCTCCCTGATGCCGAAGGCATAGTTGCCCCGGCCGTCGAAGCTCTTGGGATTGAGGCCCCGGAAGTCGCGGATGCGCGGCATGGCGACCGTCACCAGACGGTCGAGGAACTCGTACATGCGCTCGCGGCGAAGCGTGACCTTCGCGCCGATCGGCATGCCCTCGCGCAGCTTGAAGCCGGCGATCGACTTCTTCGCCTTGGTGATGACCGGCTTCTGACCGGCGATCAGCTCCATTTCCTCGGCGGCGGTCGTGACCTTCTTCTTGTCCTGCGTCGCCTCGCCCACGCCCATGTTGAGCACGATCTTCTCGATCTTGGGCACTTCCATATGGTTCTTGTAGCCGAACTTCTCGGTCATCGCCTTGACGATCTTCTCGTCATAGAGCGCCTTGGAGCGCGGGATATATTTGTCAGCCATCAGATGACCTCCCCGGTCTTGACCGCGACGCGAACCTTCTTGCCGTCGCGCTCCTCGAAACGGACGCGCGTGGCCTGGCCGTTCACGGCAACCGCGACGTTGGAAATGTGCAGCGGCGCCGGCCGGCGATCGATGCCGCCCTGCGGGTTCGCCTGGTCGGGCTTGCGGTGACGGGCGTGGATGTTGATGCCGTCGACCAGCACCTTGTCCTCCTTGGGCATCACCTGCAGGACCGAGCCGGTGCGGCCCTTGTCCTTGCCGGCGAGCACGACGACCGTGTCACCCTTCTTGATGCGTGCAGCGCTCATCACAGCACCTCCGGCGCGAGCGAGATGATCTTCATGAAGTTCTTCGCGCGCAGCTCGCGGACGACCGGGCCGAAGATACGGGTGCCGATCGGCTCTGCATTCTTGTTGACCAGCACGGCGGCGTTGGTGTCGAAGCGGATCACGCTGCCGTCGGGACGGCGCACATCCTTGGCGGTGCGCACGATCACCGCGCGGTGCACGTCGCCCTTCTTCACGCGGCCGCGCGGCGCGGCATCCTTGACGGAGACGACGATGATGTCGCCCACGCCGGCAAAGCGACGCTTCGAGCCCCCGAGCACCTTGATGCACTGGACGCGCTTGGCGCCGCTGTTGTCAGCGACATCAAGATTGGATTGCATCTGGATCATCGATCCGGTTCCTTCTCAATTGGCCTGCCGGGATGCCCCGGTGGTTCCACCTACATTCAATTTCCAACCCGTTCGGGCTGAGCCTGTCGAAGCCCTTTCCCGAGCGGGGCGAAGGTCTCGCTCCGCTCGACGGAGCCCTTCGACTTCGCTCAGGGCGAACGGGCCCAAAAATCTCAAGCCGCCGCTTCCGCCGCGACCTGCTCGGGGGACTTGTGCGTGTCGACCCGCGCGATGACCTTCCAGGTCTTCAGCTTCGAGATCGGCGCCGTCTCCTCGATGCGGACGGTCTCGCCCTCGTGATACTCATTGGCATCGTCATGGGCATGATACTTCTTCGAGCGGCGGATGATCTTGCCGTAGAGCGGGTGCTTCACCTTGCGCTCCACCAGCACCACCACCGTCTTGTCGGCCTTGTCGGAAACCACCGTTCCCGTCAGCACGCGCTTGGGCATCGTGTTTCCTTCCTTACTTCGTCGCCGAGCGCGCGCGCTCGGTCTGCAGCGTCTTGATGCGCGCGATGTCGCGGCGCACTTCGCGGATGCGGCTCGGCTTCTCCAGCTGGCTGGTCGCCGCCTGGAAGCGCAGGTTGAACTGCTCGCGCTTCAACTCGCCGAGCTGGGTCTGCAGCTCGTCGTCCGTCTTCGCGGTGAGGTCAGCAAACTTCGTCATGACGCTCAGGCTCCCAGATGCGAGGTGTCGCCGAGACGCGCCACCACCTTGGTCTTGATCGGCAGCTTCATCGCCGCACGGCTGAACGCCTCCGCGGCAAGCGGGCCGGGCACGCCGTCCAGCTCGAACAGGATGCGGCCGGGCTTCACGCGCGCCGCCCAATATTCGACGCTGCCCTTGCCCTTGCCCTGACGGACCTCGGCCGGCTTCTTCGAGACCGGCACGTCCGGGAAGACGCGGATCCACAGGCGGCCCTGACGGCGGATGTGGCGCGTGATCGCGCGGCGCGCCGCCTCGATCTGACGCGCGGTCAGCCGCTCGGGTTCCACGGCCTTGAGGCCGTAGGAGCCGAAGTTGAGATCGGTCCCGCCCTTCGCATCGCCCTTGATGCGGCCCTTGAAGGCCTTGCGGAACTTGGTGCGTTTCGGTTGCAGCATGATGCCTACCTTATCTCAAATCTCAGCGCGCCGGACGCACGCCGGAGGTCTGCGCCTCCAGCATGAGACGGTCGGTCGCCATCGGATCATGGCCGAGAATCTCGCCCTTGAAGATCCAGACCTTGATGCCGCAGACGCCATAGGCGGTGTGCGCCTCGGCCTCGGCATAATCGACATTCGCGCGCAGCGTGTGCAGCGGCACCCGGCCCTCGCGATACCATTCGGTCCGCGCGATCTCCGCGCCGCCCAGACGGCCGCCGCAGGTGATCTTGATGCCCTCGGCGCCGAGACGCAGCGCCGACTGCACCGCACGCTTCATGGCGCGGCGGAAGGCGATGCGGCGCTCGAGCTGGTCGGCGACGCCCTGCGCGACGAGCTTGGCGTCGATCTCCGGCTTGCGGATCTCGACGATGTTCAGGCTCACGTCCGAGCTGGTCATCGTGCCGAGCTTCTTGCGCAGCTTCTCGATGTCCGCGCCCTTCTTGCCGATGATGACGCCCGGACGGGCGGCATAGATCGACACGCGGCAGAGCTTCGCCGGACGCTCGATCACCACCTTGGAGATGGCGGCCTGCGGCAGGTTCTTGAGGATATACTTCCGGATCTCCAGATCCTCGAGCAGCAGGCGGCCATAGTCACGGCCTTCCGCGAACCAGCGGCTGTCCCAGGTGCGGTTGATCTGCAGGCGCAGACCGATCGGGTTGCTCTTGTGACCCATGGATCAGGCCTCCTCGGTCTGTTCGCGCACGACGATGCGCACGCGGCTGAACGGCTTCAGGATGCGGGTCGACTTGCCGCGACCGCGCGCGTGGAAGCGCTTCATGGTGAACGACTTGCCGACCGACGCCTCGGCGACGACGAGCGCGTCGACGTCGAGATTGTGGTTGTTCTCCGCATTCGCGACCGCAGACGCGAGCACCTTGCGGACATCGACCGCCATGGCGCGCTTGGAGAAGGCGAGCACGTTCATCGCGTCCTCGACCTTGCGGCCGCGGATGAGCGCAGCGACCAGGTTCAGCTTCTGGGCCGAACCCCGGATCTGGGTGCCGACGGCCAGCGCCTCATTGTCCGCGACGCGGCGGGGGGACTTTGCCTTGCCCATCAGCGCTTGCCCTTCTTGTCAGCGGCGTGACCGGGGAAGTAGCGCGTGGGCGCGAATTCACCGAGCTTCATGCCGACCATGTCCTCGTTCACCGAGACGGGAACGAACTTCTTGCCGTTGTAGACGTTGAACGTCAGGCCAACGAACTGCGGCAGGATGGTGGAGCGACGCGACCAGGTCTTGATCGGACCGCCACGGCCACCCGCGTCCTGCGCGGTCTCTGCCTTCTTGAGCAGATGCAGGTCCACGAACGGACCTTTCCAGACGGAGCGAGCCATCGCTTACCTCTTCTTCTTCGCGTGACGCGACCGGATGATGAACTTGTCGGTCGCCTTGTTGTGACGGGTGCGGCCACCCTTGGTCGGCTTGCCCCACGGGGTCACCGGATGACGGCCACCCGCGGTCTTGCCTTCGCCACCACCATGCGGGTGATCGACCGGGTTCTTGGCGGCGCCGCGCGTGAGCGGACGGATGCCCATCCAGCGGCTGCGGCCGGCCTTGGCGAGATGCTGGTTGGCATTGTCCGGGTTGGACACCGCGCCCACCGTCGCCATGCAGTCCGCGCGGATATAGCGCTGCTCGCCGGAGCCCAGGCGCACGATCACCATGCCGCGATCGCGGCCGACGAGCTGCGCATAGGTGCCGGCCGAACGGGCGATCTGGCCGCCCTTGCCCGGCTTCATCTCGATATTGTGGATGATGGTGCCGACCGGCATCTGGCCCAGCTCCATCGCATTGCCCGGCTTCACGTCCGTCTTCTTGCCGGCGATCACCTTGTCGCCCGCGGCGAGACGCTGCGGGGCCAGGATATAGGCCAGCTCGCCGTCCTCATATTTCACGAGGGCGATGAACGCGGTGCGGTTCGGGTCATATTCCAGACGCTCGACCGTGCCTTCCACGTCCCATTTGCGACGCTTGAAGTCGACGATGCGATAGCGCTGCTTGTGGCCGCCCGCGATGCCGCGCGAGGTCACATGGCCCTTGTTGTTGCGGCCGCCGGTCTTGCGCTTGCCTTCGGTCAGCGCCTTGACCGGCTTGCCCTTGTGCAGGCCGGACTTGTCGACGAGGATCAGGCCACGCTGGGCCGGGCTCGTCGGGTTGTAATGCTTGAGTGCCATGGTTCAGTCCGCCCTCAAATGCCCGTGGTGACGTCGATCGACTGGCCCTCAGCCAGGGTCACGACGGCCTTTTTCACGTCCGAGCGCGTATAGGGCTTGCCCTTCCAGCGCTTCGTCTTGCCCTTGGTGACGATCGTGTTGACCGCCTTCACCGTGACGCCGAACAGCGCCTCGACGGCGGCCTTGATCTCGGGCTTGGAGGCGTCCTTCGACACCTTGAACACAACCGCGTTGTGCTCGGAGACCAGAGTCGCCTTCTCGGTGATGTGCGGCGCGACGATCACGTCATAATGACGGGTCGCGACCGCGGCTGCCTGCTTCTTAGCCATTGAAGCGCGCCTCCAGCTGCTCGACCGCGGCACGGGTCAGCACCAGGCTGTCGGCACGCAGGATATCGTAGACATTGGCGCCGATGGCGGGGAGCACATCGATGCCGACGAGGTTGGACGACGCCTTGGCGAAGGAGACGTTGATCGCCTCGCCGTCGATGAACAGCGCCTTGTTGAGGTTGAGCCTGGCGAGGTGGCCCGCCAGCTCCCTGGTCTTGCCGTCCTTGACGTCGAGATTGTCGAGCACGGTGATCGCGCCGCTCTGCGCCTTGGCGGAAAGCGCCATCTTGAGGCCGAGCGCGCGGATCTTCTTGTTCAGCGAATGGCCGAAGGTGCGGGCCCGCTGGCCATGCGCCTTGCCGCCGCCGATGAAGATCGGCGCGCGACGATCGCCATGACGAGCCGTGCCGCCGCCCTTCTGGCGACCGAACTTCTTGCCCGAGCGAGCCACATCCGAGCGCTCGCGGGTCGCGGCCGCGGGAGCGCGGCGCTTCTCGAGCTGCCAGGTGACGACGCGGTGCAGGATGTCCGCGCGGGGCTCGACGCCGAACACGGCATCGTTGAGCTCCACATCGCCGGAGGCCTTGCCGCCGTCCAGAGTGAGAACCTTGACCTTCATGACTTAGCCCTCCTGGCCTTCGGTGGCCTCGGGCGCCGCGACGTCCTCGGCAGGCGTGTCGGCAGGGGCCTCGGCATTGTTGTTGGCGGCCGCCTTGATGCTGGCCGGATAAGGCACGTCGGCAGGGCGAGCGACCTTGACCGCATCCTTGACGAGCAGCCAGGCGCCCTTCGAGCCGGGCACCGAGCCCTTCACGAACAACAGGCCGCGCTCGACATCCGTGCGGACGATCTCCAGATTCTGCTGGGTGCGCTGACGGTCGCCCATATGGCCGGCCATCTTCTTGTTCTTGAACACGCGGCCCGGATCCTGGCGGTTACCGGTCGAGCCGTGCGAGCGGTGCGAGAGCGACACGCCGTGCGTGGCGCGCAGACCACCGAAGCCCCAGCGCTTCATGGCGCCGGCGAAGCCCTTGCCCTGCGTGTGGCCCGTCACGTCGACCAGCTGGCCGGCGATGAAATGGTCGGCAGCGATTTCCGCGCCGACATCGAGCAGGGCGTCCTCGGCGACGCGGAACTCGGCGAGGAGCGCCTTGGGCTCCACCTGCGCCTTGGCGAAATGCTCGCGCTGCGGCTTGGCGACATTCTTCGCCTTGGCCGAGCCGGCACCGAGCTGGACGGCCACATAGCCGTCACGATCCTTTTCGCGGCGAGCGACGACCTGATTGCCTTCGAGCGCCAGGACGGTGACGGGCACATGGCGGCCGTCATCCTGGAACAGGCGGGTCATGCCCACTTTCTTCGCGATCACGCCGGTACGCATGATCAAATCCTCCAACAGAGGCCCATGGCTTTGGAGGCCAGGGGCTTATCCAACGAAAAACCGCCCGGGGCCCGAGAGCCCAAGCGGCCAACCCAATGTCTCGATGCGTCACCCCGTCAGGGTTGGATGCCCTCGCGCCCCCAATGAAGGAGGGAGAGAACGACGGGGGACGCGGCCCGGGCGACCCGAAGGTCATGGATGCCCGGCGGTATCCCTTGTTCGCCGGAAGGCTGAGAAGCCTTCCTCAAACAGTGTTCCTGCGAAAGCAGGAACCCAGGGCCGGTCAGAGCCGCCCTGGGCCCCGGATCAAGTCCGGGGTAAATTGACCTTGTCAGGCCAATTTAATCTCGACGTTCACGCCGGCAGCCAGGTCCAGCTTCATCAGCGCGTCGACCGTCTGCGGCGTCGGCTGCACGATATCAAGCATGCGCTTGTAGGTGCGGACCTCGAACTGCTCGCGGCTCTTCTTGTCGATGTGCGGCCCACGGTTGACCGTGAACTTCTCGATGCGCGTCGGGAGAGGAATGGGACCGCGAATAAGCGCACCCGTGCGACGGGCGGTGTCGGCGATGTCGCCGGTCGCCTGATCGAGCACGCGATGGTCGAATGCCTTCAGACGAATACGGATATTCTGCGTTTCCATGTCCACTACCGATGCGAAAGAGCCAAAAACAAAGCCGCTCCACCCTGATGACCCCGGCGCCAATCCCTGAACGGATCAAGTCTGCGCTCAAGAGCGCCCGCGCGAAGCGGCAAAAAAGCAGGCCGCCCGAATCACCCGACCCGGACGGCCCGCCGCCTATATTACTTCGAGATCGTCGCGACAACCCCCGAACCGACGGTGCGGCCACCTTCGCGAATGGCGAAGCGCAGGCCCGGGTCCATGGCGATCGGCGCGATGAGCTTGACGCCCAGCTTCACATTGTCGCCCGGCATGACCATCTCGGTGCCCTCGGGGAGCTTGACCTCGCCGGTCACGTCCGTCGTGCGGAAGTAGAACTGCGGACGATAGTTGGCGAAGAACGGCGTGTGACGACCGCCCTCGTCCTTCGAGAGGACATAGACCTCGGCGTCGAACTCGGTGTGCGGCGTGACCGAGCCGGGCTTGGCCAGAACCTGGCCACGCTCCACCTCGTCACGGCCCACGCCGCGGATCAGCGCGCCGATATTGTCGCCGGCCTCGCCCTGGTCGAGCAGCTTGCGGAACATCTCGACGCCGGTGACGGTCGTCTTCTTGGTGGGCTTGAGGCCGATGATCTCGACTTCCTCGCCGACCTTGACGATGCCGGTCTCGACACGGCCGGTGACGACGGTGCCGCGGCCCGAGATCGAGAACACGTCCTCGATCGGCATCAGGAACGGACGGTCGACCGGACGGGCCGGCTGCGGGATATACTCGTCGACGGCGGCCATCAGCTCCTTGATGGAGTTCTTGCCGATCTCGTCGTCACGACCTTCGAGCGCGGCCAGCGCCGAACCCTTGACGATCGGAATATCGTCGCCCGGGAAATCATAGCTGGAGAGCAGCTCGCGGACCTCGAGCTCGACGAGCTCCAGAAGCTCCTCGTCGTCGACCTGGTCGACCTTGTTCATGTAGACGACCAGCGCCGGCACGCCGACCTGACGAGCGAGCAGGATGTGCTCGCGGGTCTGCGGCATCGGGCCGTCGGCCGCGTTCACCACCAGGATCGCGCCGTCCATCTGCGCCGCGCCGGTGATCATGTTCTTCACATAGTCGGCATGGCCAGGGCAGTCGACATGCGCATAGTGGCGGTTGTCGGTCTCATACTCGACGTGCGCGGTCGAGATGGTGATGCCGCGCTCGCGCTCCTCGGGAGCCTTGTCGATATTGGCATAGTCGGTGAACGTCGCGCCGCCCGTCTCGGCCAGCACCTTGGTGATGGCGGCGGTCAGCGTGGTCTTGCCATGGTCGACGTGGCCGATGGTGCCGATGTTGCAGTGCGGCTTCGTCCGCTCAAATTTAGCCTTAGCCATTTCCTACCTCTTCTTGTCCAAATAGCTTGGGTTCAACCGCTCGGGGAAGCCTCGCGAAGGCGCCCCCATAGCAGCAAATTTCCAGAAATCCAGTCCTTTCGACCCGCCTCTTTTCTCCCTTTTCCGTTCACTCCGAGCTTGTCGAAGGGCAGTCCTTTTCCTGAGAAAGGACAGGGCTTCGACTTCGCTCAGCCCGAACGGAGGAGGAGGTGTGCCGTCAGGCCAGCTTCGCCTTCACCTCGTCAGCGACATTCTGCGGCACCTCATCATAGTGCGAGAACTGCATCGAGTAGTTCGCGCGACCCTGGGTGAAGGAACGCAGCTGGTTCACATAGCCGAACATGTTGGCGAGCGGCACCATGGCCTCGACCACCTGCGCGTTGCCGCGCGAGTCGGTGCCCTGGATCTGGCCGCGCCGCGAGTTCATGTCGCCGATGACGTCGCCCAGATATTCCTCCGGGGTCACGACCTCGACCTTCATGATCGGCTCGAGCAGCTTGATGCCGGCCTTCTGCGCCACTTCACGCATCGCGCCGCGGCCGGTGATCTCGAAGGCCAGCGCCGAGGAGTCGACGTCGTGATAGGCGCCGTCCGTCAGCCGGATCTCGAAATCGATGATCGGGAAGCCGATCAGGCTGCCGGTCTCCGCGGTCTCACGCATGCCCTTCTCGACCGAGGGGATATATTCGCGCGGGATGTTGCCGCCCTTGACCTCATCGATGAAGACGACGCCCGAGCCGCGCTCGCCCGGCTTGACCGACACCTTGACACGGCCGAACTGGCCCGAGCCGCCCGACTGCTTCTTGTGGGTGTAGTCGACCTCGACGGGCTTGGCGAGATACTCGCGATAGGCCACCTGCGGCGCGCCGACATTGGCCTCGACCTTGAACTCGCGCTTCATGCGATCGACGAGAATCTCGAGATGAAGCTCGCCCATGCCCTTGATGATGGTCTGGCCGCTCTCATGGTCGGTCGAGACGCGGAAGCTCGGGTCCTCGGCGGCAAGGCGATTGAGCGCGATGCCCATCTTCTCCTGGTCGGCCTTGGTCTTGGGCTCCACGCTCAGCTCGATGACCGGCTCGGGGAACTCCATCCGCTCCAGGATGATCGGCGCGCGCTCGGCGCACAGCGTGTCGCCGGTGGTGGTCTCCTTGAGACCCGCCAGCGCGACGATGTCGCCCGCATAGGCCGCCTCGATATCCTCGCGGCTGTTGGCATGCATGAGCAGCATGCGGCCGATCTTCTCCTTCTTGTCCTTCACCGAGTTCAGATAGCTGCCCTTGGTCAGCGTACCCGAATAGACGCGCAGGAAGGTGAGCGAGCCCACGAAGGGATCGTTCATGATCTTGAAGGCGAGGCCGGCGAACGGCGCGTCGTCGCTGGTCGGGCGGCTGTCCGGCTGCTCGGTGTCGGGATTGATGCCCTGTACGTCGGGAATGTCGAGCGGGCTCGGCAGATAGTCGACGACCGCGTCGAGCAGCGGCTGCACGCCCTTGTTCTTGAAGGCCGAGCCGCACAGCACCGGCACGAAGCTCTGGTTGAGCGTGCCCTTGCGGATCAGCTTCTTGAGCGTCGCGGTGTCCGGCAGATTGCCCTCGAGATAGGCCTCCATCGCCTCGTCGTCCTGCTCGACGGCAAGCTCGATCAGCTTCTCGCGATATTCGGCGGCCTTGTCGGCGAGATCGGCCGGAATCTCCTCATAGGAGAATTCGGCGCCCAGGCTCTCTTCCTTCCAGATGATCGCGCGGTTCTCGACCAGATCGACCAGACCGACGAAATCGCTCTCCGCGCCGATGGGAAGATAGAGGACGGCCGGGGTCGCGCCCAGACGGTCGATGATCGTCTGCACGCAATAATAGAAGTTGGCGCCGGTGCGATCGAGCTTGTTGATGAAGCACATGCGCGGCACCTTGTACTTGTCCGCCTGGCGCCACACCGTCTCGGACTGCGGCTCCACGCCGGCCACGCCGTCGAACGCCGCGACCGCGCCGTCGAGCACGCGCAGCGAGCGCTCCACTTCGATGGTGAAGTCCACGTGGCCGGGCGTGTCGATGATGTTCAGCCGGTGATCGTTCCAGAAGCAGGTCGTCGCCGCCGAAGTGATGGTGATGCCGCGCTCCTGCTCCTGCTCCATCCAGTCCATCGTGGCGGCGCCGTCATGGACCTCGCCGATCTTGTAGGACTTGCCGGTATAATAGAGGATGCGCTCGGTCGTCGTCGTCTTGCCGGCGTCGATATGCGCCATGATGCCGAAATTGCGGTAACGCTCGAGCGGGTGGCTGCGGGCCATGATCTTCACTCCGTTGCCGCATCGCGCGGCGGGTTGAACGTAAGAAATCCTTCTCACCGTTCGCCCCGAGCTTGTCGAAGGGCTGGCATGAGCGGAGCGAAGACACTTCACTTCGTTCAGTGCAGGGCTTCGACTTCGCTCAGCCCGAACGGAGGTTTGGGGGTCGAGACACAGCGGCCTCGACCCCCTATATAATGTTTACCAGCGATAATGCGAGAAGGCGCGGTTCGCTTCCGCCATGCGGTGCGTGTCCTCGCGCTTCTTCACGGCATTGCCGCGATTGTTGGCGGCATCCATGAGCTCGCCGGAGAGACGCGCGGCCATGGTGGTCTCGCTGCGGCTGCGCGCCGCGTTGATGAGCCAGCGGATGGCGAGCGCCTGGGCGCGCTCGGGGCGCACCTCGACCGGGACCTGATAGGTCGCACCGCCGACGCGGCGGCTGCGGACCTCGATGCCCGGCTTCACATTGTTGAGCGCGTCATGGAAGAGCTGGATCGGATCCTTCTTGGCGCGGGCCTCGACGGTCTCGAGCGCACCATAGACGATCGATTCGGCGACAGCCTTCTTCCCGTCCAGCATGATGTTGTTCATGAACTTGGACAGCACCTGATCGCCATATTTCGGATCGGGCAGGATGATGCGCTTCTCGGGGCGACGACGACGTGACATATCTTCTTCTCCCCTGCCTTACTTCGGACGCTTCGCGCCGTATTTGGAACGGCTCTGCTTGCGGTCCTTGACGCCCTGCGTGTCGAGCACGCCGCGCAGCACATGGTAGCGCACGCCCGGAAGGTCGCGCACACGGCCGCCGCGGATCAGCACGACGCTGTGCTCCTGGAGGTTGTGGCGCTCGCCGGGAATGTAGCTGATGACCTCGCGCGCATTGGTGAGGCGCACCTTGCAGACCTTGCGCAGAGCCGAGTTCGGCTTCTTCGGGGTCACGGTGTAGACACGGGTGCAGACGCCGCGCTTCTGCGGGTTCTGCTCCATCGCAGGGACCTTCGACTTGGCCTTCTGCGGTTCGCGGCCCTTGCGGACCAGCTGGTTGATCGTTGGCATGAAGCCCTTCACCTTTCGTTGCCGGAAAACCCGGCGGTTACTTTGCCGTCTGCCGCATGCCGTCGTCCGGGGCGCGAACCCTAAACGACAAGGGACCCGGCGGTCGCACGACCCCCTGGCCCCGCAAGAGCATAGGCAATGTTCAGCTCTGCTTGCCTCATGCCGATGACCGACCGAATCCGAGGAAAAGCGCCGGTCCACGGGCCTTGAGGCAGGCGGCCCTATAGCGAGGGGGGACTATCCGGTCAAGCCGGGCGCACGCGTCGATCAGGCGCAAGGCGAGACCAATTCGATTGCAAAATGCAACTATTGATTTCGGCGGCCGGACCATGCAGACCGACGCCACCTGACAACAGGAGCATCCTGCCCATGACCAATACGCTCTATGCCATCACGGTCCCGACTCTCATCAACATGCTCACCAACATGCGCGGCTGGCTCGACCGGGCGGATGCCGGAGCGCGGGAGGCCGAGCTGATCGAGGCCCGGCTGATCGGCGACATGCGGCCGCTCGCCGCGCAATATCAGATGGCCTCCGACAGCGCCAAGAATGGCGTCGCACGGCTGGCGGGCATCGAGCCGCCCGCCATGCCGGATACGGAAGCGAGCTTCGCCGAACTCCAGCAGCGCTGCGACAAGACGATCGCCTTCGTGCGGAGCGTGAGCGCAGACCAGTTCGACGGCGCCGAGACGCGCGAGATCGTCCTCAAATTCCCGAGCGGCCATGGCTACAGCTTCGACGGTCTGGGCTATGTCGCCAGGTTCATGCTGCCCAACTTCCTCTTCCACGTGACCACCGCCTATGCGATCCTGCGCGCGCAAGGCATCGCGCTCGGCAAGCCGGACTTCCTCGCGCATATGGGGCCACCCAGCATCGTGCTGGCCGAGCCGGCCTGATCCGGCGCGCGAGGCCGCCCAGCTTTGCTCTGGAACGGGCGGGCGCGAGCCGTTAGAGCCCGGCCATGAGCAAAAGCGTATCCTTCGGCTATCGCGAGGTGGCCCCCGAGGAGAAGACGAAGCTGGTCGGCGGCGTCTTCTCCAATGTCGCGAAGAGCTATGACATCATGAACGATGCCATGTCGGGCGGCATGCACCGGCTGTGGAAGGACCAGTTCGTCCGCCGCGTGAAGCCCCGTGCGGGCGAGGCGATCCTCGACATGGCCGGCGGCACCGGCGACATCGCCTTCCGCATGGCCGCGAAAGGCGCGCGCGTCACGGTGAGCGACATCAATGCCGACATGCTGGCCGTGGGCATGGAGCGGGCGGAGAAGCGCCGGCTCGCCGGCCTCGTCTGGCAGCGGGAGAATGCCGAAGCGCTGAGCTTCGCCGACCTGAGCTTCGACGCCTATACGATCGCATTCGGCATCCGCAATGTGACCGATATCCCGGCCGCGCTGCGCGAGGCGCATCGCGTGCTCAAGTTCGGCGGCCGCTTCTTCTGCCTGGAATTCTCGACCACCACATGGCCCGGCTTCGCGGACGTCTATGACGCCTATTCGCACCGACTGGTGCCGAAGATCGGCAAGCTCGTTGCGCGCGACGAGGAGAGCTACCGCTATCTCATCGAATCCATCCGCCGCTTCCCGGACATGCCGAGCTTCGCGCGGATGATCGAGGCGGCGGGCTTCACACAGGTAAAAGCCGAGCCGATCCTCGGCGGCCTCGTCGCGATCCATTCGGGCTGGAAGGCGTGAGGATGGGAAGAGCCATAGCCTCCCCTCTGAGGAGGAGGGGTTGGGGTGGTGCCGGGCCATGCCCGATACCCGCCACGCGTGCGATGCCGCGCATCCCCACCCCCAACCCCGCCTCTGAGGAGGAGGGGCTTCAAAAGTGACCACTCACGCCACCCATCTCTGGCGCCTGCTCAAATGGGGACGCACGCTCGCCCGCCATGGCGCACTGACCGGCATCGAGAAGGACCGCAACACGCCGCCCCCGGTGCGCCGGATCGCGCGCATCGCCCGGTTCGGTGCCCGCGTGCCCAAGGAACCGCGCTATGGCGAGGCCTTCCAGGCGATCGGCCCGGCGGCCATCAAGCTCGGCCAGACGCTGGCCACGCGCCCCGATCTGGTCGGCGAGCAGGCGGCCAGCGATCTGCTCAGCCTGCAGGACGCACTGCCGCCCGTCCCCTTCGCCGCCATTCGCGCCGAGATCGAGGCCAGCTTCGGCCGGCCGCTCGATACGCTCTACACAAGCTTCGACGAAACCGCTGTCGGCGCCGCCTCCATCGCGCAGGTCCACAAGGCCGTGACCATCGAGGGCCGCACCGTCGCTGTGAAGGTGCTGCGCCCCGGCATCCGCGAGCGCTTCGCTCGCGACATCGACACTTATGAATGGGCCGCCGCGCATCTGGAGCAGTTCGGCGGGGAGGCCGCACGGCTGCGCCCGCGCCTCGTCATCGCCAATCTCAAGCGCTGGACCGCGCGCGAGCTGGACCTGCGCCGCGAGGCCGCCTCCGCCTCCGAGCTGGCCGAGCATATGGCCGCCGTCTCCGGCTATGTGATCCCCGCCATCGACTGGGACCGCACCAACGGGCGCGTCATGACGCTCGAATGGATCGACGGCATCAAGATCAGCGACCGCGCCGCGCTGATCGCCGCCGGGCATGACGTGAAGGCCATCGCCGCGCGCCTCGTCAACACCTTCCTGCGCCAGGCGATCGCGGACGGCTTCTTCCATGCCGACATGCACCAGGGCAATCTGTTCGTGACGGCAAGCGGCGACATCGCCGCGATCGACTTCGGCATCATGGGCCGCATCGACCGGCGCGCGCGCCTGTGGCTGGCGGAGATCCTCTACGGCCTCATCACCGGCAATTACCGCCGCGTCGCCGAGATCCATTTCGAGGCGCAATATGTGCCGCCACACCATGATGTCGGCGAGTTCGCCACCGCCCTGCGCGCGGTGGGCGAGCCGATGCGCGGCAAGCCGGTCAGCGAGCTGTCGGTCGGCCAGATGCTCGACGGCCTGTTCGCCATCACCCGCGATTTCGACATGCAGACCCAGCCGCACCTGCTGCTGCTGCAAAAGACCATGGTGATGGTCGAGGGCGTGGCGACCATGCTCGATCCCGACATCAACATGTGGGACGTCTCCGGCCCCTATGTGAAGGCCTGGCTGCGCGACGAGCTTGGCCCCGAGGCCGAGCTCGCCGACTCGCTCTTCGAGGCGAGCGACACGCTCAAACGCCTGCCGGGCCTCATCCGCCGCCTGGAGGACGCCTTCCCCGAGCCGGGCGGCGCACCACCGCCGCCCCCCCTGCCCGAGGTCAAGCTGGTGCAGGTGAAGGGCGGCTGGTTCTGGCGCTATGCCGGCGTGGCGGTCATCGCGGCCGCGATCGGTGCTGGCGCCATGGCGCTGCTCGGCTAAGGAGCCTGCCTTCACAGGAGCATTGGTGGCTCCATTGAACGAGACCGGCCCGGCCCTCATTCCGGTTCGGGATCGTCATCCTTCGGCTTGCGGCCGAAATTGCGCACACGCCACCAGACGATACCGGCCGCCAGCAGCAGGGCGGCGAGCAGACCCAGCCATTTAGTCAGGCTCTCCATCAGCGGCGTCGTGTTGCCGATCTCCCGGCCGGCCTGCTCCAGCGCGGCCTTGCGTTTCTGCTCGCCGGTGACGGTGACGTCGACGCTGATCGGCGGCGAGCGAAAGAGGGCGAGGCGCGTGCGCTGGCCATTCTCGTCCTGCGCGAAGGTCTCCAGCTCCACCCGCAGCGATTGCGTGCCCCCGGCCGTCGGCGTCACGTCCCATTCCCAGGTTTCCGAGCTGCTGCCGCCCAGGTCGCGCTGGGGATCACCGATCGGCGCGATGTCGAAGGCGCTGCCCGAGAGCGTCGCGGTCATGAACCGGCCGATGCGCACGGCAACGGTCGCGGCACTGCCAGCGGGACCGCCGGCTGCCCGCACCACGGCCGCCTCATGCGCGACCCTTCCGATCGGCAGATAGACCCGTGTCGCCTGGCCCATCGTCATCTCCCGCGGCGGATTGAAGGCGGCAATGCCTTTCTCCAGATTCGCCTGCTGCTCGGTCAGGTCGTCACAGCGCGCCTGGCTCGTGCGCGCGCGAATCACGGGGCACCAGATGTTCGCGCTGATCGGCAGGACCGTCGGGTGGCCGCCGCTCGCATTGTCGCCGGTGGCGTTGTCCGCGGCATTGTCCATGCCCGCCATTGTATTTTCGGAGACATTGCCGCCAGCGCCGGCCGCATTCTCGGCCGGTTCCTCCCAGACGGCATTGGTCGCGTCCGTCGGCTCGTTCGGCGCATTGCACGCCGCGAGCACCAGACAGAGCCCAAGAATGATCGCATGCTTGCCCATGAAGTCCTCCCTTCATGCCAGACCTTGCCGGCCTTGTTATCAATCTGCAGGAAGCGACCCTTGGTTCCGCCATCTAGCATGAATTGCGCGCCTGACCTATGCTGGTCATTGATTAGGGCAGTCGGAAGGGCCAATTGAGGCGCCATGACGAGTCCCCGCATCCTCCTCATCGTCTCCGGCGGGATCGCCGCCTACAAGGCGCTGGAACTGGTCCGCCTGCTCAAGCACAAGGGGATGGCCGTGCGCGCCGTGCTCACCGAGAGCGCAAAGGAATTCATCACACCCCTCTCCTTCGGCGTGCTTACCGAGGATCATGTCTATGGCGACATGTTCGATCTCAAGGAGGAGCGCGAGATCGGGCATATCCAGCTCAGCCGCGAGGCGGACCTGATCGTCGTCGCGCCTGCCACCGCGAACATCCTCGCCAAGATGGCCGCCGGCATCGCCGACGACCTCGCCACCACCGTGCTGCTCGCCACCGACAAGCCTGTGCTCGTGGCGCCCGCGATGAACGTGCGCATGTGGCATCACAAGGCGACCCAGCGGAACATCGCGATGCTGCGCGCCGACGGCATCCAGATGATGGAGCCGGGCGTCGGCGCCATGGCCTGCAACGAATGGGGCAAGGGCCGCCTGCCCGAGCCGGCCGAGATCGCCGCCGAGGTCGAGCGGCTGCTGGCCGAGGGCGCGGATGCCCATCCGCTGCTCACCGACACGACCCGCACGATCATCGCCCCCGATCTCTCCGGCCCGACGCTGTTCGGCCGCCATGTGCTGGTCACGGCCGGGCCCACGCACGAGCCGATCGACCCGGTGCGCTACATCGCCAATCGCTCGTCCGGCCAGCAGGGCTTTGCCATCGCCGCCGCCGCCGCCCAGGCCGGCGCGCGCGTGACGCTGGTCGCCGGGCCGGTGAGCCTGCCCACGCCGCGCGGCGTCGATCGCGTCGATGTCGAGACGGCGCGCGAGATGCTGGCGGCGGTGGAAGCGGCGCTGCCGGCCGATGTCGCGATCATGGTCGCGGCGGTCGCCGACTGGCGCGCGGCCGACGAAGCGCCGCAGAAGCTCAAGAAGGACGGCACCGGCGCGCCCGCTCCGCTCGCCCTTGCCGAGAATCCGGACATTCTCGCGACCGTCGCGCGCAGCGCGCAGCGCCCCGGCCTCGTCATCGGCTTCGCCGCCGAAACCGAGAAGGTGGTGGAGAACGCCACGGCCAAGCGCTCCCGCAAAGGCGTCGACTGGATCGTCGCCAACGATGTCTCGGGCCCGAAGGAAATCAGCGTGATGGGCGGGGCGCGCAATGCCGTGCACCTCGTCACCGCCACGGGCGTCGAGGACTGGCCCGACATGCCCAAATCCGCCGTCGCCGCACGGCTCATACAGAGGATCGCCGATGAGCTGGCCGACCGTTGACATTCGCCTGAAGCGCCTGTTGCACGGCGAGGGCCTGCCCCTGCCCGCCTATGCGACCGATGGCGCTGCCGGCATGGACGTGGTCTCCGCCGAGGATGTGACGATCGCGCCGATGGCCCGCCATGCCGTCGCGACAGGCTTCGCCATCGCCATCCCGGACGGCTTCGAGGTGCAGGTCCGCCCGCGCTCGGGCCTGGCGCTCAAGCACGGCATCACCCTGCCCAACACGCCCGGCACGATCGACAGCGACTATCGCGGGGAGCTGAAAGTCATCCTCATCAATCTCGGCGCAAAGTCCTTCGAGATCAAACGCGGCGACCGCATCGCCCAGCTTGTCGTGGCGCCGGTCCAGCAGGGCCGCATGGTCGAGGTGTTCGAGCTGGATGAAACGGTGCGCGGCGCCGGCGGCTTCGGCTCGACCGGCGTGCGGATGGTCTGATGGACTTCACTGACGAACAGCTCGAGCGCTATGCCCGCCATATCGTGCTGCGCGAGATCGGCGGCGCGGGGCAGGTGCGGCTGCGCGCGGCGCATGTCGCGATCATCGGCGCGGGCGGCATCGGCTGCCCGGCCATTGCCTATCTGGCCGCGGCCGGTGTCGGCACGCTGCGGGTGATCGATCCGGACCGCGTCTCGCTCTCCAATCTCCAGCGCCAGATCCTGTTCGGCGCCGGGGATGTCGGCCAGCCCAAGGCGGAGGCCGCCCGCGCCGCCGCGCATCGCCTCAACCCGGATTGCCACCTCATCCCGATCAACACCGCCATCGATGCGGACAATGCCGCCGCCCTGCTGCGCGACGCCGACATCATCCTCGACGGTTGCGACAATTTCGAGACCCGCCTTGCCGTCTCCGATGCCGCCACGCGCCTGCGCATCCCGCTGGTGAGTGCGGCGGTCGGTTCGTTCGAGGGGCAGATCGGCGTGTGGCGCGGCTGGGAGGCGGACCAGCCCTGCTATCGCTGCCTGGTCGGCGAGCAGGCCACCGATCCGGCACGAACCTGCGCGGAGGAAGGCATTGTCGGCGCGCTCGCCGGCATCATCGGCAGCATGGCGGCGCTGGAAGTGATCCGCGCGCTCGTCCCCTTCGGCGAGCCGGCCTGGGGCAAGCTCATCGTGTTCGACCTGCTCGCCCGCCGGCTGCGCGAACTGGCCGTGCCACGCGATCCGGCCTGCCCGGCCATGCTCGTTTCCGCATGAGCGGCCGCCCGCCGCTCGCGCTGATCCTGGTCACGGCCGATCCCGCCCGGCTGCGCGCCGCGCTCGCGCTCGCCCGCGCCGAGGTCGCGCTCGGAAGCGAGGCACGGCTGTTCATCCAGGGCGAGGCCGCCGCCTTGCTTCGTCCGCCCATCGCCGCGCCGCAGGACGCGGACTGGAAAGCAGCCGGCGAACCCACGCTGGCCAAGCTGCTCGATGCAGCGCTGGACGATGGCGTGGAGATCAGCCTCTGCCAGAGCGGGCTCGCCGTCGCCGGGCTGGATGCCGATCGGCTGGACCGCCGCATCGCGGCGACGGGGCCGATCGCTTTCCTCGCGGCCGCCGGCCCGCAGGTCAGGCTGCTGACGCTGTGAGGCGCGGGCGCGGCCGGCGGACCAGCAGCCAGATCTCCAGCACGGCCAGGTTGAACAGCCAGCAGGCCCAGCTGATGAACCGGTAGCCATCGAGGAAGCTCATGCCGGTATAGGGAATGATCGGCAGGAACAGGCGCAGCGTGACGGCCGCGAAGGTCATCGCCCAGGAACGCAGCATCCACAGCCGATGGTCCTCGAAGCGGCGGGCGACGGCATAGCGGAAGCCCAGCCATGTCGCGGCGAACCAGCAGATGGAGAGCGTGCCGAAGCCGGCGGCGGCGACCGGCCCTGCCGTCGACCCGAGCGCCAGCGGAAAGCCCGCCACCGCGCCGAGCAGGCAGGCCATCACATAGATGCGCCCGACCAGCCGGTGCAGGCCCGAGCGCCGGGGCCGGAACCGGGCGATGAACTGGAACGGGCCGATCAGCAATGCCGTCGCCGCGCCCAGCACGTGCAGCGCGAGCCAGGGCATGGCGAACGCATTGGCCAGTATGTCCGGCGAGCGCATGCCGCCATTGGTCAGATAGCGATAGGAAAACAGCGCGATCGCCACCGCCAGCAGCGTAGCGAGGAGGCGCCATGCGGTCGAAAGGCCGGCGGCAAGGCGAAGCGAGGCAAGGGCAGGCATCATGTCATCGGCTCCGGTTCATCGTCATGTCGAGGCCCGGATTGCCGATGCGCGGCGCGGTGGATAGAGAGCCCTGCGTGAACGGTGCATCTGCTTCGCGAATGGTGCAGCCGGCCGCCTGGCGACGCGGCGCGATGGAACTCGCCCTGTTCGTCGCGCTGGGCCTCTTCATGGCGATCGTCGGCCCCTATGGCACGCTGAGATCGCCGCCGGCCCTGCGCACCCTCTACTGGCTGCTCGCGATCTGCGGCGGCGGGTGCATCGGGATCCTGGTCGACCGGCTGCTCGGCCGGCGCATCGAGCGCTTCTGGCCGCGCATCCTCGTCGTGGCGCTGGCGATGACGCCGCCGGTCTCGCTGCTCGTCATCCTGCTCAATCACGGACTGCTCGGGGATGCCCTCCGGCTCGTCAATCCATGGCTCCCCTGGCAGGTGTTCGTGATCTCGCTGCTGGTGATGACGGTCCGGGCCTTGGGATGGCGGCGCCTGCCGCCGGTCGTCGAGACGCGGACCCGGGTGGTCGCGCCACTGCCCGAGGCGGAAGCGACTTTCCGCCGGCGGCTCTCGGCACCACGCCGCAGCGCGCGGCTCATCGCCATCGCCGCCGAGGACCATTTCGTGCGCGTCCATACCGACCGGGGCAGCGAGCTTCTCTCCATGCGCTTCAGCGAAGCGCTGGCGGAACTCGCCTTCGCTCATGGCTATCAGACGCATCGATCCTGGTGGGTCGCGGCCGACGCCATCAAGGCGGTGCGCTGGAAGCGCGGCGTGGGCGAGGCCCGGCTGGCCGGCGGGCAGATCGCGCCGGTCAGCCGAACCTTCGGGCCGGTCCTCAGGGAGGCCGGCTGGCGCTGAGCTATGTTCAGGCCGCCTGCGTCACGAAGCGGCCCCTGTTGAAGTCGTCGATCGCCTGGACGATCTCCTCGCGGCTGTTCATCACGAAGGGGCCATAGCCGACGATCGGTTCGTCGATCGGCGCGCCGGTGAGGACGAGCAGCATCGCCTCGCCATCGGCATGGATGCCGACCGCGCCGCCATCACGGCTGAGCAGCAGCATCTCCGCCTCGCCGAGCGGCTGCGCGCCGTTGACGGTCGCATGGCCACCCAGCAGGACCAGCATGGCATTATGGCCCTCGGGCAGGTCCAGCGTCACGTCCGCGCCGGCCGCGAGCCGCACGTCCCAGACGTTGAGCGGCGTGAAGCTGCGCGCTGGCCCCCTGGTGCCGCCAAGTTCGCCCGCGATGATCCGCGCCGTGCCGGCGCCGTCCAGCAGCTCCACCGTCGGGATCATGTCCGCCGTGATCGCCTGATAGCCGCCCGGCGCCATCTTGTCCTTCGCGGGCAGGTTCACCCAGAGCTGCACCACGCGGAACGGGCCGCCGGCCCTCGCGAAGCCGGGGGAATGATATTCCTCATGGATGATGCCGCCCGCCGCCGTCATCCACTGCACGTCGCCCGGGCCGATGATCCCGCCATTGCCGGCCGAATCCCTGTGCTCCACCTCACCGTCATAGACGATGGTCACCGTCTCGAACCCGCGATGCGGATGCTCGCCCACGCCGCGCCGCGCGGTGGTCGGCTCGAACAGGTGCGGCCCGGCATAGTCGAGCAGCAGGAAGGGACTGATCTTCTGCCCCAGCTCATTGTAGGAAAAGAGCGAGCGAACGGGAAAGCCGTCGCCCACCCAATGGCCGCGATCATTGCCGTAGCGGCCGAGGATCGTCTTCGTCACAGCCCAGTCTCCAAGGCGGCCGGCATCCTGGCGCCGACCGCTCGCTGTCGCCAATGTAAGGGCGGGACCGCTCCGCAAAAAGGGACCGGGCAGCGACAGCCCGATCGCCGGATGCTCCGCCGACTATCGCACATGACAGGGCGCAACGATCCTGTTACCGGATCGACCAATCGATCACGCAATATTGTTTCGGAGTGGATTCTTTCCGCCATGCTGGACTTCACGACCACGCCCCATCCCCGCCCGACCACGCCCGAGGACCGCGCTGCCGCCTTGCAGACGCTCGGCTTCGGCACCCTGTTCACCGATCATATGGTGACGATCCGCTACACGGAGGGTCAGGGCTGGCATGATGCGGTGCTCGGCCCGCGCGAGGCGATCCCGCTCGATCCGGCGGCGGCAGTGCTCCATTATGCGCAGGAGATTTTCGAGGGGCTCAAGGCCTATCGCCTGTCCGACGGCAGCGTGGCGAGCTTCCGCCCGGAGGCCAATGCTGCCCGCTTCAACCAGAGCGCCACGCGCCTCGCCATGCCGCATCTGCCCGAGGATCTGTTCGTCGAGAGCATCCGCAGGCTCGTCGCGGCGGATATCGACTGGGTGCCCGAGGCCGACAGGGGCAGCCTGTATCTGCGCCCCTTCATGTTCGCCACCGAGGCCTTTCTCGGCGTGCGACCGGCCCGTGACTATATCTACTGCGTGATCGCATCGCCGGTCGGTGGCTATTTCAAGGGCGGCAAGTCGACCGTCACCCTGTGGGTCAGCCATGATTATGTGCGCGCCGTCCCCGGCGGGACAGGCGCGGCCAAGTGCGGCGGCAACTATGCCGCGAGCCTGCAGCCCCAGGCGGTCGGCATCGAGCATGGCTGCGACCAGGTGCTGTTCCTCGACGCGGTCGAGCGCAAATGGGTCGAGGAACTGGGCGGCATGAACATCATGTTCGTGTTCAACGACGGCAGCATCGTCACACCGCCGCTCAACGGCTCCATCCTGCCCGGTGTCACGCGCGATTCCCTCCGCAGGATTGCCGGCGAGGCGGGCTATACCGTCAGGGAACAGCCCTACAGCTTCGACCAGTGGATGGAGGACGCCAAGAGCGGTCGCCTCAAGGAGGCCTTCGCTTGCGGCACGGCCGCCGTCATCACTTCGATCGGCGAGGTGCGCTCGACGCATGGCGACTTCATCATCGGCAATGGCGACGGCGGCGAGGTCGCCCGCACGCTGCGCGAGGCGCTGGTCGGCATCCAGCTCGGCACGCGGCCGGACACGCATGGCTGGATGACCAAGCTGGCCTGAGTTGAGCCTGTCGATCGCCGTCGCGGGCTGCGGGCCGGCGGGACTCGCCGCCGCCTTGCTGCTGCGCCGCGCCGGCCATAAGGTGGTGCTGTTCGAGCGGTTCGAGACGCCGCGGCCGATCGGCTCTGGCCTCATGCTCCAGCCGACCGGCCTCGCCGTGCTGCGCCGGCTCGATCTGGCCGACCGCATCGTCGCATGCGGCGCACGCATCGATCGCCTGTCCGGGCGGAGCGCCGGTTCCGGCCGCGTCGTGCTGGATGTGCGCTATGCCGCGCTGGGCCGCGCCGACCCGTTCGGGCTCGGCATCCACCGCGCGGACCTGTTCGCCCTGCTGTTCGACGCGGTGTGCGCCGCCGGCGTGCCCGTGCGGACAGGGCAGACCATCGCCACCAGCCGTCTCGCCGGTGGACTGCGTATGCTCGTCATGACGGACGGCACGGAGAGCGAGCCGTTCGATCTGGTCGTGGACGCGCTCGGCTCCCGCTCCGCCCTCGCGCCGCCGACCGGCCGGGCGCTCGCTTATGGTGCGCTCTGGGCAACGCTGGACTGGATCGACGAGGCTGGTTTCGACTGGACGATGCTGCAGCAACGCTACCATCGCGCCAGCATGATGGCCGGTGTCCTGCCGGTCGGCACCTCGGGCGGCGCGACCCGCCGCCTCGCCTTCTTCTGGTCGCTGCGCGCCGACCGGCTGGCCGACTGGCAGGCAGCAGGCCTGGATGCCTGGAAGCGCGAGGTCATGGCGCTGTGGCCCGACTGCCGGCCCTTGCTGGACCAGATCGCGGCACCCGACCAGCTCGTCTTCGCACGCTATGCGCATCGCACCCTGGCCCGGCCCGCCGAGCCGGCGCTCATCCACATTGGCGATGCCTGGCATTCCGCCAGCCCGCAGCTCGGCCAGGGTGCCAATATGGCACTGCTCGACGCCTGGGCGCTCGCCCTGGCGCTGGCGGAACGGCCGGATCGCGACGCAGCGCTTGCTCAGGCCATTGCCCTGCGCCACCGTCATGTCCGCCTCTATCAATGGCTCACCGCACTCTTCACGCCGGTCTATCAGTCGGATAGCCGGCTGCTTCCCTTCCTGCGCGACCGAATCGTCGGCCCGGTCTCCAAGCTCTGGCCAGCGACCCGGATCCAGGCAGCGCTGGTCAGCGGTCTGGTTGGCGCGCCCTTGCGTACGCTCGGTCTCGACGACTGATCAACCGATCCATTCGGATTTCCTGAAAAGCTGGAACAATAATATCATGCTGTCTCGAACGGCCGCCATCCGCTAGCCGGGAACCGGAACAGGCCAAGGGAGACCGGATGATGACCCTCCGTCCTACCGATATCGACGCCGTCGACATGATCGTGTTGCCGCCCGTGCGGGACCTGGGCGACGGTTTCCAGGTTCGCCGCGCGCTCCCTTCGGCTCATCGCCGCATGGTGGGGCCGTTCATCTTCTTCGATCAGATGGGACCGGTGACACTGCGCGCCGGCGAGGGTCTCGACGTGCGCCCGCACCCGCATATCGGCCTCGCCACCGTCACCTATCTGCTCGAAGGCGAGATCCTGCACCGCGATTCGCTGGGCTCGGTCCAGTCGATCCGGCCGGGCGCGGTCAACTGGATGACCGCCGGGCGCGGTATCGTCCATTCCGAGCGCAGCGCGCCGGATGTCCGCGCCGCCGGCGGTCCGCTGTTCGGCCTGCAGACCTGGGTCGCGCTGCCCCTGGCGCATGAGGAGACCGAGCCGGCCTTCTTCCACCATCCGGCGGATGCCATTCCGCAGGCCGAGGCCGAAGGCGTCACCATGCGCGTCGTCGCCGGTTCCTGCGACGGCATGACCTCCCCGGTCGAGACCTTCTCGGACATGCTCTATGCCGATCTCGCCATGGCGGAGGGCGCCCGCTACAAGCTCACCACCGAGCACGTCGAGCGCGCCATCTACGTCATCACCGGTGCTCTCGCCGTCGAGGGACAGGAGGGCGGGTTCGCGGCCGGCGAGCTGGTTATCCTCAAGCCCGGCGCCGAGATCGTGGTGCGCGCCATCGGCCCCAGCCGCATCATGCTGGTCGGCGGCGAACCGCTCGGCGAAGCACGCAACATCTACTGGAACTTCGTCTCCAGCTCCAAGGAGCGGATCGAGCAAGCCAAAGCCGACTGGCAGGCGGACCGCTTCCCGCATGTGCCCGGCGAGACGGAGTTCATCCCGCTGCCGGCGTGAAGGTGGCGTGTCCGCCTCGCACTCAATCCCGGTCCATCTCCTGGATCGCCCGCTCGCGCGCGACCTGCACCTCGGCATTGCGCGCCAATATGTCGAAGGCGTTCATGAAGTTGTCGAGCTGCGGCGCCGGAATGCCCTGGAACAGATATTCGCTGCGCTTCTCCGCGGTCTCGTTGATGATGTCGCAGATGCGCCGACCTTCCCGCGTCGGCGCGAAGAAGCCGTGGCGCCGGCCCGGCTTGCCGGTGCGCTCGACCAGGCCGATGTCGACGAGATGGTTGATCGTCCGCCCCGCCTGACTCTGGTCGCGATAGAGAGCCAGCACCAGTTGCGGCCAGCTGATCGGCGGGTTGCGGCAGACTTCCGACATCACCCAGCTCTCGAAATTGGAGAGGCCGGTGCGTCGCTTGTGCGCCAGCGCGCCGCCGCGCAGCATATAGGAGCAGAGCGTCACGAAGGGCGGCAGGATGCGCGAGCGATCGACGGGAATGCCATTGTCGCCGGGCAGTCCTTCGTCGACCAGGTCCTGGAAGTCCACCGTCTCGGCCTGACGCGGGCTGGACGCGCTCCATTTGCGCTCCTGCTCGAACAGCGCCATGGCCCGCGTCAGCAAGGTGTCGAGCACGCCGAACAGGTCGACCAGCTGCTCGTCGCTGATGCCGAAGGTGATCTCGCGGTTGCGCAGCTCGGCCTGGCGCTGCAGCTTCTCGGCGAGTTGCCGCCCCGCCTGACTCAGCTTGATCGGATTGCGGATACCGCCGCGCGTCAGCAGCGCCACCTCGGTCATCCGCTTGATCGCGCGGCTCACCTGCGCCTTGTCGACACCATTGGCCATGGAGATGGCGGCCAGCGTCATGTCGCCCTGCGCCAGCAGCAGCAGCAGGATGCGCCGGTCCAGTTCGTTGATGTGCGCGGTGCGGGCGAAGGCGATATTGGCGCTCTCGCGCGCGTCGCGCAGGAGCATCCAGACCTTGTGCTGGAAGCTGCTCTGCCGGTTGGAGGGCACGATGGCGAGCCCGGTGGCGCGGGAGGCGGCGATGCCGGTCAGCAAGACATTGAGCTGGCTCGCGAAGGTAGGCTGCGCGTCATCCGCTTCGCCCCGTGCCTGTGCGGTGAGCGCCCAGCCGATGGTGAAGCGGTCGACCAGCAGCTCCGCCATGCGCGCGTCCCCCATCGCGAAGCCGGCGCCGCACAGGGCGGGCACGCAGTCGAACATGGGATCGTCGATGGCGAACAGCGCCGGCTGCCGCGCGAGGAATGCCGCGCCGTGCCGCCGCGACAGCATGGCCGCGCGCGCCACCTCGGCACGGTGCATCAGGCGTCCCTGCCAGCCCTGGCCGAGCGGGGGCGTCGTCGCTTCGGCGATCATGCGCGCCACCATGGCGAGGTTGAGCCTGTCCTCATTCGGGAAGATGTCTGCAACGGCTGCGGGATGCACGCCCAGCCGCGCGCCGAGCGCCTCGCGCGTGCATCCGTCCGGTCCCTCGGCCTCGAGCAGCGCAAGCGCCTCAGCGACCATGCTGTCCCGGTCGACGGCGTCCGCACGCCGTGTCGCAATGGCTTTTCCGCGTTTCATATCCGCTTTCCCCTGAGCGCCGCCCGCGCCCATGAGCGGACATCGTTGATCGCATTTCACGTGGCGGTCAACCTAGCTAATTCGGAACGGTCCTCCTATGGATCATGTTGACCCTGTCCGGTTGCGGGCGCAGAATCGTTCGACCCTGAACGACCGGCACGGCGAGGGACGGAACAGCGGGAGGAGCGTGGAATGCCGAAGGGACGTTTGACGATGGCGGCGGCGATGACGGCGACCCTGGCCGCAACCGAGGCACCGGCGCTGGCCCAGGGCAGCCTGCCCGACCAGCTCCAGGTCTGCGCGCGCATCTCCAGCAAGTCCGCGCGGCTCGAATGCTATGATTCCGTCGCGGCCGCCGCGCGCCAGGGCGATGTTGGCTCCGGCTCCGGAGCCGCGCCGCTCCCCGAGCCGCAGACCGCCACACCCCGGCCGCCCGCTGCAGCCGCCTCCAGCTTCGGCGCCGAGCAGCTTCCCAGACCGGCGGCCGCGTCGCCGGGCCCGGCCGAGCCGGGCGAGATCGAAATGGCCGTCACTTCCGCGCGCGATAATGGCCTCAACATGTGGCAGTTCACGCTTTCGGACGGCGCAGTCTGGCGCATGACCGAGCGCGTCGCCAATTTCCGACCGCCCGCGCCCAACGAGACGGTCCGGATCAAACGCGGCGCGCTTGGCAGCTATCTGATGCGCGTGGGCCAGCAGTCGTCCGTCCGGGTCGAGCGCGTGCGCTGAGCCGGGCCGCTCGGCCGAGGCACATCCCGCCCCTGATGGGCCCGCTCTTTCTGGACATTGTCATCTTGATATTCCAATCTCATTGGATATCGAGTCCAAACAACCGGACAGTAGCAACTCGATGAGCCTGGCACGGACGCTCCGCGACCCCTATCGGCGCATCTGGCCGCTTGCTGAAGGAGAGGCGCATCCATGTTCGACGTCAACGGCAAGACCGCGTTCATCACCGGCGGGGCGAGCGGCATGGGCTGGGGCATGGCCAAGGCCTTCGCCGAAGCGGGGATGAAGGTGGTCATCGCCGACATTCGTCAAGATGCGCTCGACGAGGCGAAGGAGGGCTTCTCGAAAACCAACCTTGCCGTCCATGCGGTGAAGCTGGACGTCACCGACCGGACGGGCTGGGTGCAAGCGGCCGACGAGGCCGAGGTGCGCTTCGGCAACATCCATGTGCTCGCGCTCAATGCCGGCGTCGGCATCACCGGATCGATGCTGACCGCGACCTACAAGGACTGGGACTTCTCCATGGGCGTCAATGTCGGCGGCGTCATCAACGGGCTGGTGACGATGCTGCCCAGAATGCTGCGGCATGGCGAGGACGGTCATCTCGTCGTCACCTCCTCGACCGGCGGCTTCTCGGCGGTGGGCGGCGCGGGGCTTTATTGCGCGGAGAAATATTGCGTGGCCGGCATGTTCGAGAGCCTGGCAAGCGACCTCAAGGGCACGCCGCTCGGGGCCTCGGTATTCTTCCCCGGCCCGGTGCAGACCCAGCTCGGCCTCTCGACCAAGGCGACGCGGCCCGAGCATCTGCGCAACGAAGCGCCGCCTCCGTCACCCGAGGTCATGGGTGCGAAGCGAGACGCTCGCCCCGCGCCCGGCTTCGACACCAGCCTGTTCATGACTCCCGAGGAAGTGGGCCGGCGCGTGCTGCGCGGCGTCCGGCGGCGCGACCTGTTCATCATGACGCATCCCGAGTTCCGGAAAGGCATCGAGGCCCGCAACGCGGCGTTGCTGCGCGCGATTCCGGAAGAGGCGCCCAACGAGGCACGCGCCGCTCTGGTCGCCCAGTTTGGCACGCTGATGTACAACCCGATCTACGATGCGCAGCAGCCGCTGACGGAGCCTCTGTAATATATGAACGTCCCCCTCCCCCTGAAGGAAGGGACAATTCGGATCGGGAGAGCATCATGGCCAAGGTCGTTCGCGTGCATGAACTGGGCGGTCCCGAGACGCTGGTCCTCGAGGAGATGGAGGTCGGCGCGCCCGGCCCCGGCGAGGTGCGCCTGAGGATCGAGGCGATCGGTCTCAACCGCTCCGAAGCGATGTTCCGCGCCGGCCGCTATCCGACCAAGCCGGCTCTCCCGACGCTGATCGGCTATGAGGCCTGCGGCATCGTCGAGGCGCTGGGCGACGACGTCGAGGGCTTCGCGATCGGCGAGCGGGTGAGCGCGCTGCCCATGTATCCGCTCGGCCAATATGGCGTCTGGGGCGAGCAGGCGATCGTGCCGGCGCGCTGCCTGCTGCCCGCGCCCGAGGGGCTGAGCCCGGCCGAGGCGGCGGCCGTCTGGATGCAGTATATGACCGCCTTCGCCATCATCGAGGTGGGCGGGGCGGGCATCGGCGACTATGTCATCATCCCGGCCGCCTCGAGCAGCGTCGGCCTCGCCGCCATCCAGCTCGCCAACTGGGCGGGCGCCGTGCCCATCGCCGCCACTCGCACCAGCGCCAAGGCCGATACCCTGAAGGCACTGGGCGCCGCGCATGTGATCGCGACGCAGGAGGTCGATCTGGTCGCCGAGGTGATGCGCATCACCGACGGCAAGGGCGCGCGCATCGTGTTCGATCCGGTGCAGGGCCCCTATGTGCAGACGCTCACCAGCGCCATGGCCGAGCGCGGCATCCTGTTCATCTATGGCGGCCTCTCCGAGCAGCCCACGCCCTATCCGCACTGGAACATGGCCTTCAAGGGCCTCTCCATGCGGGGCTGGGTCGCCTCGGAGATCTGGAACCACCCGCATCGCTACAAGGCGGCACGGGAGCGCATCCTGCTCGGCCTGAAGCTCGGGCGCTTGAAGCCGGTGATCGCGAAGATCTTTCCGTTCGCGCAGATCGTCGAAGCCAACCGCTTCCTCGAATCCAACCAGCAGGTCGGCAAGGTGGTGGTGGCGATGTGAGGAGAGGGGCAGTCGGAAGGCTTCCCGCCTTCGCGCCCCGCCTCAAACTTCTCAAACAAACTCCGTTCGCCCTGAGCTTGTCGAAGGGCAGTCCTTCTTCTTCTCCAACGTTGAAAGAAAGAAGAACAGCCCTTCGACAAGCTCAGGGCGAACGGAGAGAGCTATGGCCCCTGGGAGGGCTATACCGCGTCACTCCGCCGCGATCGCGTCCACTTGCGCAGGCAGATCGAGGCCATAGAGCTTGGCCGCATTCTCGAAGGCGATCTTGCGCACGAAGGCGGGATCGGCGCCTTCGGTGAACTCGGCCAGGATCTTGCGGCTGTTGGGCCAGATGCTGTCCGGGTGCGGATAGTCGGTCGCCCAGAGCAGCTTGTCCTCGCCGTAGAAGTCCTTGAGCGCGACGGCCGTCGGGTTCTGCTGGAACGTGCCATAGACCTGCCGCTTGAACAGCTCGGACGGCTTCATCTTGTGCGGGATGCCGCCGCGCGACGCCCAGAACTCCTCGGCTTCCCACAGGCGCCAGTGGCGATAGTCCAGCTCCTCGACCACCCAGGGCACCCAGCCGATGCCGCTCTCCGCGATGACGATCCTGAGGCCCGGATGCCGCTCCAATATGCCCCAGGCGAACAGGTCCACGAACGGATCGAGGAACTGCTCGATGAACATCTTCACATGGAGGAAAGTCGCGCCGGGGCTGCCCTTATATTTGTCGAACGCATTGGACACGCTGGGGAACACCGTCACATGGAAGGAGAGGATGATGTTGCTCTTCTCCAGCAGGTCCCAGAGCGGCTCCCAGCGCGCATCCTCGAGGCGCGGATTGGCGACGGCGATCTGCAGATTGGCCTGCTTGAAGCCGCCCAGCGCCACGATATGCTCCAGCGCCGCGACCGCCGCTTCCGGCTCGGGCGGCAGCATCGGCACGCCGATCAGCCGGTCCGGCGCGGCGGCGCAGAAATCCTTGAGCCATTCATTATAGACCCGGTAGCAGGCGTCGCGCAGTTCCTTGTCCTCGAACTCCAGCGAGGTGACCGGGCCGAAGATGACATGCGCATAGACGCCGTCCCGGTCCATGTCCGCAAGGCGTAGCTCGGCGACGGCCGGGCGGCGCTCGGTCTGATCGACGATGCCGCCACGATCGAGCGCGGTGAAGATCGGCTTGGGGCCCTTGAGGCCGCTCGGCGCGCCCGACCAGGCGCTCAGCGTCTTGCCGTCGCAGATCCACATGGCGCGACCATCGACCATCTCCACCCTGGGGCCACGCTCCTTGAGATGATCGGGCAGCCGGCTGGTCCAGAGATCGGGCGGCAGCATGTTGAGATCGAGATGATCGTCGCAGCTGATCAGCGGATAATCCATGGGGCTAGTTCCTCTCGGGGACGCATTGAGTCGCGCATCGGCGCATGTCGTTAGCGATCTAACGATCTTGCCCCGGATGGCCGCGCGATGCAAGGCCGGTCTTGTTGGGGCATGTTCCGGTCCGGATTCCGGGTGGGAGCGGACGGGTTTGAAGCTCGGTTTGCGGTGAATGCCGACCGGCCTCCATACTGCACCACCGATGTCGGCTCGAACACCGTCGAATGCTGTCGAGCGCCCTTCCCGACTGCACGGGGCACAACTGTAACAACCTCTCCGAGTCGAACCGAAGAGAACGCAAGGGCAGGAACCGGATCGCGGAGCGCATGCCCCGTCAGCCGGCTGCCTTCTCCGGTTCGAGCGAGAGGCTGGCGAAGGTCGGCGTGGCCGATCGCTCCTCGCCGGATTCATTGACGTTGGCCCGGCGCAGGTCGCGCTTGTAGCGCTCATAGTCGAACTCGGTGCCCCGGTGCAGCGCGCAGCGATTGTCCCAGATGAGGAAATCGCCCTGCCGCCACTTGTGCGCATAGATGAAGCGCTCCTGGCTCGCGAAGTCCAGCAGCTCCTCGATCAGCGCCCGTCCTTCCGCCTCGTCCATCCCGACCACGGCATAGGCATGGCTGCTCACGAACAGCGCCTTGCGGCCGGAAGGGCTGATCCGCACCAGCGGATGCCGCGCGGGCGGCATGCCCTGCCGGATGCGCTCGGCCGCGTCCGGATCGAGCCCGCCCTTGAGGCGGCTCGCCGCGAAGCTGTGCTCGGCGACCAGATTCCCGACCCGGTCCTTCATCGCCTGCGGCAGCTCGTCATAGACATGGCGCAGGTCGACGAACTGGGTGTCGCCCCGCTCGGGCGGCACGATCACGCCGCGCAGCATCGACCATTTGCTGGGCATGTCGTTGAACGAGCTGTCGGCATGGAACAGCTCATTGCCCTTGGAGAATTTGGCACGCAGCGAATCGCGATCGATGATCTCGCCCTGCGCGTCGAGATTGGAGGCGTCATAAAGCTCGGGCGCCATGCGGCTCGGCTTGTCCTTGCGCACCTCATAGCCCGGCGGCAGTTCCAGCGGCCCGAAGGCGCGAGCGAAGCGCAGATGCTCCGCGTCGCTGATATGCCCCTGCCCGCGGATGCAGAGCACGAGATGCTCCTTCATCAGATCCTCGACCAGATCGATCAGCACCTGGTCCGGCGCCTGCGACAGATCGGGCCCGATCAGCTCTGCGGCGAAGATGGGGTGAAGCTTGTTCACTTCCATGGCGGGCCTCTCAGCGATGATGGTTTAGGTGTAGTCCTATTAATTTGAATTTGAATTATTGGCAACCTGCGAAAGTAGGGAGCCTGTGGCGGCGAGGGACCGCTCTTCTGCCCTGGGCTCCTGCCTTCGCAGGAGCACATGTCGTTTTTCGGCTTCAGGGCAGATCGCGATCATCAGGGTCTCCCCTCACCCTTCGGCTCTACACCTGCGCGTGCAGATCGAGCATGGCCTGGGCGAAGGCGGCCGGTTGTTCGGCGGCGGGGTCGTGGGCGGTGCCTTCGAGGGCGCGGACTTCCAGCAGTTGCTCGAACCGCACCGCGGCGGCCGGGCCGCCGGGAAGCCCGGCCGATCGGGTCAGCACCATGGTCGGTGCCTTGACGGGCGGTGGCGGGCGCAGGGCCGCGTCCAGCGCGGCATAGCGCGGATCGCCCGGCGCGGCGCCGATGCGATGAGCATAGCTGTGCCAGGCGACGGCGGCGAAATCGGGATTGTCGAACGAAGCCGCCGTGCGATCGAACAGCGCGACATCCACCAGGCCCGGCGACCATTGCTCGCGCAGATAGAGGCAGATGTCGCGCGGCCGCTCGGCGAGCGCGCGCCGGCCGCGCTCGGACGCGATGAAATATTGGTGCCACAGCCGATGCTCCAGCGCGGGCGCGGCCGGCCGCAGCGGATCGGTGAGGTCCTGCACCAGATAGCCGCCGACGAGCAGCAACCCGCGCGCCCGCTCCGGCCAGAGCGCGCCGATGATGCCGGCCGCGCGGCCGCCCCAGTCGAACCCGCCGACCAGCGCGCGCTCGATCCCCAGCGCATCGAGCAGCACGCGCGCATCGTCGGCGATCGCGGTCTGCTGGCCCGAGCGCATCGTTCCGGCATCGCGGAAGCGGGTCGGCCCGAAGCCGCGCAGCCAGGGCACGAGCACGCGCAGCCCCGCCTGCGCGAGGATCGCCGCCGCCGCGTCGAAGGAGCGCGGATCGAACGGGAAGCCGTGCAGCAGCAGGACCGGCGCGCCGGCCGGGTCGCCCCAGCAATCCACCGCAATCTCCAGGAGATCGGTGCGGACGGTGAGGCGCTGCGGCATCATGGATCGACCAGGATCATGCGCAGATCGTTGACATTGGTGAGCGTCGGCCCCGGCACGAACAGCGCGCCGATCTCGCCCAGCGCGCCGCCGGCGTCATTGTCGGCGAGCGCCGCCGCCATGTCGATCTCGGCGGCTTCCAGCTGAAACCGTGTCTCGCCGTCGACATAGGCGCCGGCCACGTCGCGATTGCCGTCGACGCCGTCGGTATCCGCCGCCAGCGCCGCGATCCCCGCGACGCCGGCCACGGTCTCGGCGAAAGCCAGCGCATATTCCTGATTGGGCCCGCCCTTGCCCGCGCCGGTCATGGTGACGGTGAGCTCGCCGCCCGAGATCAGCGCGCAGCGCTCGCCCGCCGCGCGGGCGCGCAACGCCGCCTCGGCATGGTCCCGCGCGACCTCGCGCGCCTCGCCGGTCGCTTCCCGATCGATGATGCGGGGCGCATAGCCTGCCGCGTGCAGGCGATCGGCGGCGGCGGCCAGCGCGTCGTCCGGCCGCACGACCACTTCGAACCGGCTGCGCGCCAGCCGTGGATCATCGGGCTTCACCGATTCGCTCCAGCCCGCCGGCTCCGCAATGCCATAGCGCGCCAGCACGGCGCGCGCATCCTCGATGGTCGCGGCATCGCCCACCGTGGGGCCGGAGCCGATATCCTGCGGCACGTCGCCGACCACGTCCGACACGGCCAGCGTCAGCGTGGGCGCCGGCCAGGCTGCGGCAGCGAGCCGGCCGCCCTTGATGCGCGAGAGATGCCGCCGCACCAGATTGATCTCGCCGATCGCGGCGCCCGAATGCACCAGCGCGCGCGTCACGGCCTGCTTGGCGGCGAGGTCGAGCGGCGGGCAGGGCGCGGCGAGCAGTGCCGAGGCACCGCCCGAAAGCAGCACGAGCAGCAGATCGTCCGCGCCCGCGCTCTCCGCCAGCGCCAGGCAGCGCTCGGCCGCCCGCGCGCCGGCCTCGTCCGGCACCGGATGGCTCGCCTCGATCAGCTCGATCGACCTCAGCGGTCCGCCATAGCCGGTGCGGGTGACGGCAAGGCCGGTCGCATCCGGCCAGTGCGCCTCGATCGCCTGCGCCATCGGCACCGCGCCCTTGCCGGCGGCGATGACGAGCACGCGCCCGGCGGGATGGGCCGGCAGATGGGCCGTGAACGCCTCGGGCCGCTTGCAGGCGGCGACGGCGGCCAGATAGGCGCTTTCGAGCAGCGCGCGCAGCGACATGCTCAGCATTCCGCCAGGAAGGTCTCGATATTCTCGCCCGTGCGCCGGGCGAGCGTCGTCACCGCCTGCTCGCTGAGCCAGGCGGCATGCGGGGTGACGATCACGTTCGGCCGACGCGCCAGCCGCAGGATCGGGCTCCCCGGCGGCGGCGGCTCGACCGGCGCGACATCGATGCCCGCGCCGCCGATCTGGCCGGCGTCCAGCGCCGCTTCCAGCGCTTCGAGATCGATGAGCGCGCCGCGCGCGGTGTTGATGACGATCGCGCCCGGCTTCATCGCGGCGAGCGTGGCGGCGTCCAGCATGTGTCGCGTCTCCTCGGTGAGCGGGCAATGCAGGCTGAGGATGTCGCTGGTCGCCAGCACTTCCTCGAACGCCACCTTGCCCTGGCCCGGCGCCTGCCCGCGCCGGCCGGCGAACACCACGTCCATGCCCAGCGCCCGCGCCCGCTCGGCCACGGCCTGCGCGATCGCACCGCTGCCGACCATGCCCAGCCGCAGGCCGGTCAAGTCGCGCACCGGCGCCGCGAACACGGTGAAGGCCCGGCCCTTCTCCCAGCGCCCGTCGATCACCGATTCGCGGAACGGCACCAGGCCGCGCACCAGCGCGAACATCAGCATGACGACATGCTCGGCGACCGAGACGCCGGCATAGCCGACCACGTTGCGCACCGCGACGCCCCGCGCGCGCGCGGCCGCGCTGTCCACGACGTCCGTGCCCGTGGCAGTGACGGCGATGAGCCGCAGGTCCGGCAACGCCTCCAGCGTCGCCGCATCCATCCGCACCTTGTTGATGACGGCCACCTGCGCGCCGCGCAGCCGCCCGACGACCTCGCCGGGCTCGGTGAAGTCATGCTCGATCCACTGGTGAGGCAGGCTGGGGCGCGGGATCGCCACGCCGCCCATGGTCATGCTGTCGAGATGGACGATGCGCGGCCCGCTCGCTCCGACCGCTTCTTCCTCCGCCATGCGCATCCTCCCGGAAAACTCGTTCGTCCTGCAATCATCGCCGTTATCGGCCCGGCGGGGCCGCGTCCAGTATCCGGCGCGTCAGGGCTGCTCGGCCTCGCTGAGCAGGCGCATGAGCTTGTCGGTCACTTCATTGACCTGATCGAGCTCGCTGTCGGTCAGCGACTGCAGCACGCTGGACCGGAAGGCGTTCATCACCGTCACGATCTCCTGCAGCGCGCGCTCGCCGGCCGGCGTCAGCTCGATGAGCTTGGTGCGGCGGTCGTTCGGGTCCGGCCGGCGGATGACCAGGCCTTCCGCCTCCAGCGTGTCGAGCATCCGCGTCAGCGTAGGGCCCTCGATGCCGATGCGCTTGGCGATGGCGATCTGCGCGCTCGGCTCGGGCGACCGGGCAATGGTGGAGAGCGCCTCCATCCGCGCGGTGCCATAGCCCATCGGCCGCAGCTGCTCGTCGAGGAGCGCCCGATAGCGCCGCGCGACCAGGATGATCCTGTAGGTGAAACCATATTCGCGATCGAGCCGCGTGGAGCCGTCGAGTGTCGGCCTCCTGCCGGCCGCCGGGGCCGGACCATCGAATGTCTGCGTCAAGCCGGCCAACCCCTAAGTGACTGCCTCGCCAATCGTTGGACCTGTCATCGTCATGTTGGGCCGCTCCTGTCAACCGGCTCGGCCAGGACGGGACAGGCGCGCAAACGGCGATCCCGGTTGACGACAAGCCCCTTGGCAACGCAGATGCAGCCGCACCGGCCGCCGATCCGACATCGGCCGGTCGCGCTTTTTTCGCAGTGGAGTCGTTCGCATGCATCCAAGCCCCGCCCGCGCAAGAATCCCGTTCCTCCCCGCCAGCCTCGGCCTCGCTATCCTGCTGGCGGGATGCGGCAAGGCGCCGGCGAATGCCGACAATGCGGCGGCGGACATGGTCAATGCCACGAATGCGGCCGCCAACGAGGCGAACGAGGTCGCGAACGACGCCGTGGCCAATGTCGCCGCACACAACGGTGCGGCCCCTGCCCCCGCCAATGTCGCGGAGGCGTCGCCCGCGCCGGCCGCTTCGCCGACACCGGCAGCCGCGGCCCCTCTCGTCGCGAACGCCGGGCCGGCGGGCGATGCCGCCAATGGCGAGAAGCTGTTCGTCCAGTGCCGCGTCTGCCACTCGGTGGAGCCGGACCGCAACGGCCTCGGCCCCTCGCTGCACGGCGTGGTGGGCCGCCACGCCGCCGCGCTCACCGGATTCGTCTATTCGCCGGCGATGAAGGACAGCGGCCTGAGCTGGGACGCCGCCACTCTGTCCGACTATCTGCGCGCGCCGATGCGCAAGGTGCCGGGCACGAAAATGGCCTTCGCCGGCATCGCCGACGACCAGAACCGTGCGGACCTCATCGCCTATCTCGCGACGCTCAAATGATGGGCGGCGTGGTGAGAGGTTCCGGTTCCACCCAAGGTGGTTCCATCTGAAACAGGCAGGTCTAGCGGAAGCGCGCGGGTGAGAAGGGATTGATGTCGATCGCCGCGACCGGCGCGGGCAGGCTGTCGCCAAGCGCCAGCGCCGCGCCGATCAGTGCCGCCGCCGGCGCGGTCTGCATGCCGAAGCCGCCCTGGCCGGCGAACCAGAAGAAGCCCTCGACACCCGGATCGAAGCCGTAGACGGGCAGCCGGTCCGGCGCGAAGCTGCGCAGGCCGGCCCAGCGATGCTCGACCGCCTCGATCCGCCAGTCCACCACCGCCATGAACCGCTCGATGGCGAGCGCCACGTCCCATTCCTCCGGCGCGACGTCCCGGGCGATGTCGGGCGTCTCGTCATGCGGGGAGAGCCAGAGGCGGCCGGCGCCTTCCGACTTGAAGTAGAAATCCCCGCCCAGCCCCGCGACCAGCGGCACATGGGCCGGCGCGTCCGGGCAGCGCAGCTGGACGACCGTGCGCCGATAGGGCGTGACGCCGATCGGATCGACCCCGCACCGCCCCGCTACATCATCCGCCCAAGCGCCGGCCGCATTGACGATCATGGCGCAGCGGACCGGATCGCCGCTCGTCTCCACCACCCAGCCGGCGCCCTTGCGCCGGGCCCGCTCCAGCCGCGTGTCGAGCCGCACTTCCAGGCCGGCCCGCCGCGCCGCGCGGCGATAGGCAGCCAGCAGGGCAGCGACATCGATATCGCGGCAGGACGGCTCGGCAAGGCCGAGCACCCAATCCGCCCGCAGGCCCGGCAGCATCGCTTCCAGCCCGCCGCGCGCGACGGCCTCCAGCGCGACGCCGCTGGCCGCGAAGTCCGCCCGCATCGCATCCGCCAGCGCGACGTCCGCCGCGCGGCCGATATGGATCGCGCCGCGCGGACGCAGGAAGGGCTCCCCGGAAAAATCCGGATCCGGCCCTTCGAGCAATGGCCCGCTCGCCGTCGTGAGCGGCTGGACGCCGGGGCCGCCATAGCTCTCTTCCCAGAAGGCCACCGATCGGCCCGAGGCATGATAGGCCGGCTGCGCTTCCTGCTCGACGAGCAGCACGCGCGCACTGCCGGCCAGCCCGGCGGCGATGCTGAAGCCCGCCATGCCGCCGCCCACGACGAGAATGTCTGTGGTCATCATGACATAGCTGCGCGCAAAGCCGCGGCGCCGGCGCCGGTCGCGGGGAACGGAGGGGATGGCATGGCAGGCTCGTTACGATTTGGTAAGGCATGACGTCTAGGCCCATTATCCCATGGTGGGTGTGTGGTTTCCGACAGTGCTGAGTGCGACGCTCGCGCTGCTCCTCCTGTGGGGTGCGGCGACCGACCTGCGCAGCCGCATCATCTCCAACAAGCTCAATCTCGCCATCGCCCTGCTCGCGCCGCTCTGGTGGTGGGCCAACGGCCTGGCGCCCTATCCCGACATGGCCCTGCAGATGGGGCAGGCGATCCTGCTGTTCGCGCTGTTCACCGGGCTGTTCGCGCTCGGCATGATGGGCGGAGGTGACGTCAAGATGCTCGGCGCGCTGGCCCTGTGGCTGCCGCTGCCGGCGGTCGTCACCCTGCTGGTGGTGATGTCGCTGGCGGGAGGCGTGGTGACCATCGCCACCGTCACGCATCATCGGGTCACGCGGCGGATCGGCCGGCCGGAAATCCCCTATGGCGTGGCCATCGCGCTCGCCGGCCTGTGGGTTCTTGGCGAACGCTATCTTAACCCTTTGATCTCATAGATGGACCGGCGGGGCTCCTGGTCCCGCCGACTTGGAGGCGTCTCTCGTCATGGAACCTAAAAAGATCGCCCTTCTGGCCGGCGCACTGATCGTTGCCGTCACCGCCGCCTTCCTCGCGCGGTCCATGTTCGCCACCGGCGGCGCGCCATCCGTCCAGGCCGCAGCCGTGCCGAACCCGCAGGACATGCCGCATGTCCTCGTCGCCACCAAGTCGCTGCCGATCGGCACCATCATCGGCCCCGATGCCTTCCGCTACCAGCCCTGGCCCAAGCAGCTGGTCGAGGACGCCTATTATATCCAGGGCAAGAGCAATACGGACAAGCTGGTCGGCTCGGTGGTCCGCACGGCGATCGCCGCGGGCCAGCCGATGACCCGGGAATCGCTCATCGAGGCGGGCGACCGCGGCTTCCTGGCCGCCGCGCTCAGCCCCGGCATGCGGGCCGTCACCGTGCCGGTCTCGGCCCAGACCAGCGTCGCCGGCTTCATCTTCCCCGGCGACCGGGTCGACGTCATGCTGACGCAGAGCGTCGCGGGCGGCGGCGACGGCGCGCCGCTCAAGGTCTCCGAGACGATCCTGCGCAACCTGCGCGTGCTCGCCACCGACCAGCGCACCAACGCGATCGGCGAGGATGGCAAGCCCGAGATACGCACCTATTCCAACGTCACGCTCGAAGTGACGCCGACCATGGCGGAGAAGATCAGCGTCGCCCAGACGATCGGCGCCATCTCGCTCTCGCTGCGCTCGCTCGCCGACAACAGCCAGGAACTCGAAGCCGCGCTCGCCTCGGGCGATATCGAGGCGCCCAACAGCGCCGATCCGCGCGCGGAGAGCCGGATGCTGGCGGCTGTCGCCAATCGTCCGTCGGATCGCGGCTCGACCTATTCCACCGGCGCCGACGTGTCGCGCTACCAGCGCAGCAGCGTGCCGGGCCGTCCGGTCGATCCCAATGCGCAGGCCGGCGGCGTGGTCGCGGGCAGCGGCGCGGCGGGCCAGAATGTCAGGGGGCCGGTCGTGCGCATCGCACGCGGCTCCGAAGTCACCACCGTTCCGGTCGGGAGCCACTGAGAATGAGCCACGCCGTCCAACCCATGCTCGCGCGCGTCGCGAGCGGCGCTCTCGCCGCCGTCCTGGCGATCGCCGCCAGCGCGACCCTCGCGCCGCCGCGCCTGCTCGCCGCCGGTCCCGCCCAGCAGGACAATGGCGCGCTGCTGCTCGCGGTCGGCGAGAGCCGGGTCATCAATCTCCCGAACGACCTGACCGACGTGGTGATCGCCAATCCGGCAGTGGTCGACGTGCATGTCCGCTCGCAGCGCCAGATCTACCTGATCGCCAAGGCGCCGGGCGAGACCAATGTGTTCGTCACCTCGCGCAGTGGCCAGATGCTCTATGCCAATGCGATCCGCGTGGGCAACAACATCACCAGCATCGACCAGATGCTGAGGCTCGCCATGCCGGACGCGGCGGTGACGGTGAGCACCATGAACGGCATGGTGCTGCTCACCGGCACGGTCGCGGCGCCCGAGGACGGCGCCGAGGTCGAGCGGCTGGTGCAGGCCTTCTCGGGCGAGCAGACGACGGTCGTCAGCCGCCTGCGCACCGCGACGCCGCTGCAGGTGAACCTGCAGGTGCGCATCGCCGAGGTGAACAAGAATTTCGCCAAGAATATCGGCGTCAACCTGCTCAGCAGCGACACTGGCGGCAGCGGCTTCATCTTCGGCATCGGCCAGGGCGACGCGGGCTCGATCACCCACAGCGGCGACACCACCACCTACAATTTCAGCAGCAGCACGACCGGCACGACGCTGGGCGGGGCCGGCCACATCCTTGGCCTGGACCTCATGGGCACGCTCGATCTCGCCGAGACCCAGGGCCTGGCCGCGACGCTGGCCAATCCGAACCTCACCGCCCTCTCCGGCGAGACCGCCAGCTTCCTCGCCGGCGGCGAAATCCCGATCCCGATCTCGACCTCGCTCGGCCAGGTCTCGGTCGAATACAAGCAATATGGCGTGAGCCTAGCCTTCACGCCCACCGTGCTGGCCGACGGCCGCATCTCGATGCGCGTCCGCCCGGAAGTGTCGCAGCTCGACAATGGCTCGGCGGTGCGGCTCAACGGCTATACCATCCCCGGCATCTCGACCCGCCGGGCCGAAACGACGGTGGAGCTGGGCTCGGGCCAGAGCTTCATGATCGGCGGCCTGCTCTCGACGACGAGCGGCAACACGATCGAGAAGGCGCCGTTCCTCGGCGATCTCCCGATCATCGGCAATCTGTTCAAGTCGCAAGGCTATCGCCGCCAGGAGACGGAGCTTGTCATCGTCGTGACGCCTTATCTGGTGCGCCCGGTCGATGCGAGCCAGCTCGCCCTGCCGACCGACGGCTATCGCAATGCGGACGACGCGCAGCGCCTGCTCGGCGGCCGGATGCATGCCGGCCAGACCGGCGGCGGCCGACCGGTGCCCGAAAATGCGCCGCCCGCCACGGTGACGCCGGACCAGGTGGCACGCGATCGCCGCAACCGGTCCGATCGCAACGCCGCGCCCGGCTTCAGCTTCTGATGAGGGATAGGAAGAAGATGCGAACCACCCGCCTGTTCCGCCGCTCCGGCGCCACCGCGCTGATCCTCGGCCTTCTCGCCGCCATGCCGCCCGCGACGGCGCGCCAGATCGAACGCGGCGTCGAGCCGGCCCACCAGCCGGTCGTGCAGCGCACCGATTTCGTCTTCGACGTCGCGCCGGACGGCTCGGGCGGCCTCGGCAGCGACGAGCGCGCGCGGCTCGTCGCCTGGTTCGATGCGCTCGGCCTGCGCTACGGGGACCGCGTCGCCTTCGCCGAGGCGCCGGGCGGGGCCGCGCAGGGGCTGCGCGATGGCGTCGAGGCCGTCGTCGGCCGTTACGGCCTGCTCATCGCCGAGGTCGCGCCGGTCACGGCGGGCGAATCGTCATCCGGCGCCCTGCGCGTGGTGGTCAGCCGCTCCGTCGCGAGCGTGCCGGGCTGCCCGAGCTGGAACGACCGGGCCGAAGCCGATTTCACGGGCGGTCTCTCGGACAATTATGGCTGCGCCATCAACACGAACCTGGCCGCGATGGTCGCCGACCCGCAGGATCTGGTCCATGGCCGCGAAGGCGCGCTGGACCCGACCAACGGCGTGAGCGCCCGCGCGATCAAGACCTATCGCGAGAAGCAGCCGACCGGTGCGGGCGGTCTGCAGACCATGTCGGCGGGAGGCAATTGAGATGAACGCACCCTGGAAGGCGCCCGGGCAGCAGCGCGATCCCTTTCACGCCTATGTCTGCGACGATCACAGCCTCGACCTGCTCCGCGCCGTCGTCCAGGACATGGGCTGGTCGATCGAGAAGGTCCACAAGGGCGGGCTGCGCAATGCGGTCCAGTCGCTCTCCATGGCGGCGAGCCCCAACGTCCTGTTCGTCGATCTTTCCGAATCGGGCGATCCGCTCAACGACATCAACAGCCTGGCCGAGGTCTGCGAACCCGGCACGGTGGTGATCGCGAGCGGGCAGGTCAACGATGTCCGCCTCTATCGCGACCTGCTCGCGAGCGGCATCCAGGACTATCTGCTGAAACCCTTCTCGGCCGACACCGTGCGGGACGCGCTTGCCAGCGCGCAGGCCGTGTTCTTCGCGCCGAAGGCCGAAGCGGGCGATGCGCGTCCGCATGTCCTGGTGAATGTCATCGGCACGCGCGGCGGCGTGGGCGGCTCCATGGTCGCCACGTCCCTCGCCTATCTGAGCAGCGCGCGGGACAAGCGCCCGACCGCGCTGCTCGACCTCGACGTGCATTTCGGCACCGGCGCCCTCTCGATGGATCTGGAGCCGGGCCGCGGCCTCACCGACGCCGTCGAGAATCCGAGCCGCATCGACGGCCTGTTCATCGAGCGGGCGATGGTGCGCGCCAGCGAGACGCTGGCGCTGCTCTCCGCCGAAGCGCCGATCAGCCAGCCGCTCATCACCGACGGCGCGGCCTACCACCAGCTCGAGGACGAGCTGCGCGGCGCCTTTGAATGGACGTTCGTCGACCTGCCGCGCGCCATGCTGGTCCAGCATCCGCATCTGGTGCATGAATCAAACATCGTGGTGGTCGTCACCGAGCTGACCCTCGCCGCCGCGCGCGACACCATCCGCATCCTCTCCTGGCTCAAGACCAATGCGCCGCAGAGCCAGGTGCTGGTGGTGGCCAACAAGGTGCAGCCGGCCGTCGCCGAGATCGCGCGCAAGGATTTCGAGCATTCGATCGAGCGCAAGATCGACATGCTGCTACCCTATGACGCCAAGGTCGCCAGCCAGGCGGCCAAGCTCGGCAAGACGGTGGCGGAAAGCGGCAAGTCCAGCAAGCTCGGCCAGGCGCTGGCTCTGCTCAACCGCGCCCTCTCATCGAGCGCGGTCATGGAGGAGATCGCCGACACGGCGACCGCCCGGAAGAATGGCGGCTCCCTCATCGGCAAGCTGCTCGACGTCAAGAAAGCGCTGCCCCGCAAGGGCAAGGGCAAGTTGGCCGACGACGCGCTGATCGCGGACTGAGCGGCCGGCTGCGGCGCGCACCCGGCGCGCCGCCCCGGACCGGGGTGAATGATTGGAAGGGACGATGATCGACGCGAAGCTGCTCCTGCTGTTGTTGCTTGCCGTGGCGCTCGTCATGCTGCTGTTCTTCGCCTTCTCCGGCCCCTCGCCCGATCGCGCGCGCACGCGCCGCCTGGCCGCGATCCGCGGCCGCCACGGCGAAAGCGCGATGAACCAGATCGAGGCGCGGATGCGCAAGGCGATCGCCGCGCGCACGCCGGAGCGGACCAACCTGCTCGTCTCGCTCATCCCCAACCCGGACAATCTCAGCAAGCGCCTGGCCATGACCGGCAGGAAATGGACGCTCGCGCAATATATGACCGCCTGCGCCCTGCTCGGCACGGTATTGATGGGACTGATGCTGCTGCGCGGCTTCGCCTTCCCGCCCAGCCTGTTCGTCAGCCTCGCCACCGGCCTCGGCCTGCCGCACATGGTCGTGGGCAAGCTGATCGCCCGGCGGGTCAACAGGTTCACCGCGCTGTTCCCGGACGCGCTCGACCTGCTCGTGCGCGGCCTGCGCTCCGGCCTGCCGGTGAGCGAGACGATGAACGTGGTGAGCAGCGAGATTCCGGGGCCGGTCGGGGAGGAGTTCAAGCTCATCACCGAGCGCGTCAAGATCGGCAGGAGCCTGGACCAGAGCCTCTTGGAGACCGCCGAGCGGCTGGGCACGCCCGAGTTCAAATTCTTCTGCATCACGCTCGCCATCCAGCGCGAGACCGGCGGCAACCTAGCCGAGACGCTGTCCAACCTCGGCTCGGTGCTGCGCCAGCGCGCGCAGATGAAGCTCAAGATCCGGGCGATGTCGTCCGAATCCAAGGCCTCCGCCTATATCATCGGCGTGCTGCCCTTCCTCGTCTTCGGCCTGATCTGCTGGCTCAACTTCAACTATATGACGCCCTTCTTCATGGGCGATCCGGCCGGCCTGTTCGGCCTGGGCCTGATGCAGCTGATCGGGATCGGCGGCCTGTGCTGGATGGGCATCGGCGTGTTCATCATGGCCAAGATGATCAATTTCGAGATTTGAGAGGCGGTTCGAGGCAATGACATCCACCGGCGCCACACTCTTCGGTCTCACCGCCGCCGATCTCGCGACACTGCTCTCGGCGCTCGCCACGCTCGGCGTGCTGGTCGCCATCTATGCCGCCTCGACCGTGCGCGACCCGATGGCGCGCCGCGTCAAGGCGCTCAACGAGCGGCGCGAGCAGCTGAAGGCGGGCATCGCCGCCTCGACCGGCAAGCGCCGCGCGAAGATCGTCCACCAGAACGACGCCACCGACAGGATGCGCGAGGTCCTCTCGGCGATGAAGGTGCTGCAGGAGGACCAGCTCAAGCAGGCGCAGGTCCGCCTCGCCCAGGCCGGCATCCGCTCGAAGGACTGGGCGATCGCGATCATCTTCGGCCGCATGGTCCTGCCGATCGTCATCGGCGGCACGGCCGCGCTGCTGATCTATGGCTTCAATGTCTGGCCGGAATGGGGCGAGATCAAGCGGTTCGGCGTGTTCGCCGGCGCGCTGCTGCTCAGCTACAAGGCGCCGGACATCTATGTCGACAACAAGATCGCCAAGCGCTCCGCCGCGATCCGCAAGGGCATTCCCGATGCGCTCGACCTGCTGGTCATCTGCGCCGAGGCGGGCCTCACCGTCGACGCCGCCTTCGCCCGCGTGGCGCGCGAGCTGGGCGCGGCCTATCCGGAGCTGGGCGAGGAATTCCAGCTCACCGCGATCGAGCTGTCTTTCCTCACCGAGCGGCGCATGGCGTTCGAGAATCTGGCGACCCGGGTGAAGCTGGACGCGCTCAAGGGCGTCGTCACCACGATGATCCAGACCGAGAAATACGGCACGCCGCTCGCCTCGGCGCTGCGCGTCCTCTCCGCCGAGTTCCGCCACGAGCGCATGATGCGCGCCGAGGAAAAGGCGGCGCGCCTGCCGGCGATCATGACGGTGCCACTGATCCTGTTCATCCTGCCGACACTGTTCGTCGTCATTCTCGGCCCGGCCGCCTGCTCGATCAGCAAGGCGTTCTGAACCGGGCGTGCGAAGGACTTGCGGCAGGCCGCGTCATCGGTCACTAGGTTGATATCAGGCGGCGAATCCGCATCAAGGCAAAGGCTAGCTTCGTCCCATGTCCGCGCTTCCGCCGATCACGCCTGTGCTCCTCTCCGGCGGCGCGGGCACCCGACTCTGGCCGGTCAGCCGCGCCGAGCGACCCAAGCAGTTCATCCCGCTCACCGGCGAGCAGACCATGTTCGCGCTGACACTGGCCCGCCTCGAGGGCCTCGCCGGCGCGACGGCGCCGGTCATCGTCGCCAATGCCGCCCATGCCGATCTCGTCCGCGAGCAGGCCGGCCGCGATCATGTGCTGATCCTCGAGCCCTGCGCGCGCAACACCGCGCCCGCCATCGCGCTCGCCGCGCTGGCGCTGGAAGCGCAGGACGGCATGATGCTGGTGATGCCGAGCGACCATGTCATCGCGGACGTCGCGGCCTTCCATGCCGTCATCGCGCGCGCGGCGCCGCTGGCGGCGGACGGCTGGCTCGTCACCTTCGGCATCGAGCCGGACGCGCCGGAAACCGGCTTCGGCTATATCGCGCTCGGCGACGAACTGGCGCCCGGCGTGCGGCGGGTGATCCGCTTCGTCGAGAAGCCGGACCGGGCGCGCGCCACCGCGATGCTGGCCGAGGGCGGCCATGTCTGGAATGCCGGCATCTTCCTGTTTGGCGCGCGCGCCTTCATCGCCGCGCTCGCCGCGCACCAGCCCGCCATGCTCGCCGCCGCGCGCGATGCGATGGCGGGCGCCGCGCGCGACGGCGACACGCTCATGCCGGCAGCGGAACCGTTCGCGGCCTGCCCGTCCGACTCCATCGACTATGCAGTGATGGAGCGCGCGGACAAGGTCGCCTGCGCACCGGTGAGCATGGGCTGGTCCGACGTCGGCAGCTGGGACGCCCTCCATGCGCTGGGCCATCCGGACGCGGCGGCGAACGTCCTCCAGGGCGGCGCGACCGCGATCGACAGCCATGGCTGCCTTGTGCGCAGCGATGGCCCGCATGTGACGATCGTCGGCGCGCAGGACCTGATCGTCATCGCCACGGGCGATGAAGTGCTCGTCCTGCCGCGCGGCGCTTCCCAGGAGGTGCGCAAGGCGGTGGCGGCCGCGCGAGATCGCGAGGGCTGATCCATGAGCGCGCGCAAGCACTGGCTGCTCGCCTCGCTGATCCTCTTCCTGTTGATGCTCTTCGTGCCGTTCCTGGCGCATTTCTACTGATCCTTCCGACCACCCGAGGGAGCGACCATGACCTCAGAAAAGCCGACCATCCTCGTCACCGGCGGCGCCGGCTATATCGGCAGCCACGCCGTGCTGGCGCTGGTCGATGCCGGCTGGCCGGTCGTGGTGGTCGACAATCTCACCACCGGCTTCCGCTGGGCAGTCGACGAGAAGGCCGCCTTCGTCGAGGGTGATATCGGCGACATGGCGCTGGTCGAGCGGGTGATCGCGGACCATGGCGTCAAGGGCATCATGCATTTCGCCGGGTCCATCATCGTGCCGGAATCGGTCGAGAACCCGCTCAAATATTATCGCAACAACACCGCCAACAGCCGCGCGCTCATCGAGGCGGCGGTGAACCGGGGCGTGCCGCATTTCATCTTCTCCTCGACCGCCGCCACCTATGGCATTCCCGAGGAAAGCCCGGTGCGCGAGGACAGCCCGAAACGGCCGATCAATCCCTATGGCACGTCCAAGCTGATGACGGAGCTGATGCTGGCCGACGTCGCCGCCGCCCATCCGCTGAACTATTGCGCGCTGCGCTATTTCAACGTCGCCGGCGCCGATCCGCGAGCGCGCTCGGGCCAGTCCACGGCGGGCGCCACCCATCTCATCAAGGTCGCGGTCGAGGCGGCGCTGGGCAAGCGATCCCATGTCGCGGTGTTCGGCACCGATTACGACACGCCCGACGGCACGGGCGTGCGCGACTATATCCATGTGAGCGATCTCGCCGCCGCCCATCTGCTCGCGCTGGAGGCACTGATGGCGCAGCCGCAGCGCAACCTCACGCTCAACTGCGGCTATGGCCGCGGCTTCTCGGTGCTCGAAGTGCTCGACGCGGTCGACCGCGCCACGAACCTGAAGATCGAGCGCCGCATGGAAGGGCGCCGCGCCGGCGACCCGCCTGCCCTCATCTCGGACAATCGCGCGATCCTGGAGACTCTGCCCTGGCGGCCCGCCCATGCCGATCTCGACACCATCATCGCCCATGCCCTCGCCTGGGAGCGCGAACTGAGCGCGCGGCAGGGTTGAGGAACTACAACCAGCAATCAATTTGGTTGACAGTCAAATTAGTTGACTAAAGCACCATCCCCCAAAGTCGGCATCACTCTTCCACCCCGTTCGCCCTGAGCTTGTCGAAGGGCTTGTCCTTCTTCTTTTCCAGCGCGAAGAAGAAGAGAAAGACGGCCCTTCGACAAGCTCAGGGCGAACCGTTCTTCTATAAAGCTCGTTGCTCTAGACTCTGTCTGATTGAGATTGAACTACCTTGTGCTCCTGCGAAAGCAGGAACCCAGGGCGGTCATGCACTGCTCATGCGCCCCGGGCTCCTGCTTTCGCAGGAGCACTGATTCCACTTCATCCGGACCAGCCCTAATTGCCTGACTCGCTTCATGGGGCCGGCCATGGAACAAGAAGCAACATGGCGCGCCGCCGAAGCGCAGGCTGAGGCGCGCGCCCGGATCGGCGCACAGCTCCTTGCCCGCCTCGGCCCGGACGACATCGCCGCGACATGCCGCACGCTCGCGGCCCTCGTCGACATGCGGCACGAAGAAGCGGCCGATCCGAGTCACTGACGGCGGGCCGGTCAGGCCAGCTCGCGCGCCCAGTCCTCCCAGCGCTCTCTCCATCGGGCGGCGAGCTTGCGCGGCTTCTCGTCGAACAGCGCCGTGCCGCATGCGCGGGCATCATGGCCGAGATGTCGCGCGCGGCGATTGGCCATCAGCACCAGCCGATCGATGATCGCGGCATCGGCGCGGGTCGCCTTGCCGGGCAGCGTCTCCACGAACAGGTCGAGATCATGTCGGTCGCCGAGCAGGTCGGCGAGGCGGGTCGCGCGCTCGATGCGCGTTTCGGCCGGCCGATCGGCGACGCCGCGCAACAGGCGCATATGGTGCCAATGATATTTGACCTGCTTGCGCCATTCATGGCTGCAATGCGGATCGCCGCTTTCCGCAAGGTCCCGCATGGCGCGGCGCGCGGCGCGGACGGTCCGGGCGAATCCCACGTCCAGCGCGTCCCATCCGTCGGCCTGCAGGCTCCAGCCCGCCGCGCGCACGCGCGCCGCGATCAGCGCTTCCTCGCATTGCGCCAGAACCCGGTGCAGCGGCCGGGATTGCGCAGCGGCGCCGCCAAGGCGCTTGCGCAGCGATGCGATCCGCTGCGCATCCAGCGGCACGTCGCTCTGCCCGGCCAGCGCATCGAGCGTGTCCGTCAGGATCTTGCCATCGCGCGCGGGCGCGAGCATCCGGCCCATGTCCCGGAAGGCGGCATTCTCCAGATCGAAGCCCGCGAACGCCGGCCGCACCAGCCGCAACAGGGCACGCACTGCCTTGATCCGCCGCCGCACCTCATGCACCGCTTGCTCGGCCCTATCCTCATCGGCCGCCCGGATCGCCTCGAGCGCGCGATCGATCTGCTCGCAGGCGATGCGCCGCACGCCCGCTTCCACCGTGCCGTCGCTTCTCCTGAATCGAAAGGGCATGTCACTTCCCGTTCCGCTTCATTTCCGAACATCCAGTGTAGGCGAAGGGATGGGGTAGGGTCCAGCAGACCTTGTTCCCCCTCCCGCAGGCGGGAGGGGGAGAAATTCTCAGGCACGGCCGTTGAAGGCCAGATGGGTGATCGTGCCGCCCGACACGTCATATTCGGCGCCGAAGAAGGATGGGCCGCCATCGCAGATGATGATCGCTTCATGCTCGACGCCCGGCGCTTCCCCCGCGACATCGCGGGGCACGAAATTGCCGTAGAGGAGCCGCCGGCCGCCGCGCAGGATGCCGACATATTGGCGCGCCCATTTGTCCGGGAAGCCGGACCAGTCGCGATCCGGCCAGCGCTTGGCCAGCGCGGCCGGGAGCAGGGCCTCCAGCGCGCGGATATCGGCGGCGCCCGGCGTCCAGCTCCCTTCGCCGACCTCCGGCGTCTGGCGCGAGCATTGCTCCAGCATGGAGGCGATCTTGTCGCCGGCCAGGACATAGGCACCCGCCGGCATGGGCGCGGCGACCGGGGGCTCGGGCGGGCCGGCCGGCGTGGTGCAGCCCGCCATTGCCGCGAGAAGCAGCAGCGCCACCGCTGCCTGAGCCGGCCGCGCCCTCAATGCGCCGCGCCCCAGCTCGGCCCCGTGCCGATCTCGACGCCGAGCGGCACCGAGAGCCGGACCAGCGGCTCGGCCGCGCCGGCCATCACCGCGCGGATGACCGGACTCGCCCGCTCGACCTCATCCTCCGCGACCTCGAACACCAGCTCGTCATGCACCTGGAGGAGCATCTTCACGCGGTGAAGGCCGGCCTCCGCCAGCGCCGGCCCCATGCGCGCCATGGCGCGCTTGATGATGTCCGCGCTGGTGCCCTGGATCGGCGCGTTGATCGCAGCGCGCTCGGCGCCCTGGCGGACATGCTGGATGGGCGACTTGATCTGGTTGAACCAGGTCTTGCGGCCGAACAGCGTCCGGGTGTAGCCGCGCTGCCGCACGCCCTCCAGCGTCTCGTTGATATAGGCCGAGATGCCGGGGAAGCGGTCGAAATAGCGCGAGATCATCGCCTGTGCCTCGTCCGCGTCGATCTCCAGCCGGGCAGCGAGGCCCCAGCGCGAGATGCCGTAGAGAATGGCGAAGTTGATCGTCTTGGCGCGGCCGCGCGTATCCCGGTTCACCTCGCCGAACAGCTCCTGCGCCGTCGCCGCATGAATGTCCTCGCCGCGCAGGAAGGCCTCGCGCAGCGGCGGCACGTCCGCCATATGCGCGGCGAGGCGCAGCTCGATCTGGCTATAGTCCGCCGCCAGGATCACATGGCCCGGCTCGGCGATGAAGGCATCGCGGATCTGCTTGCCGACATCGGTGCGGATCGGGATGTTCTGCAGATTGGGATCGGTCGAGCTGAGCCGGCCGGTCTGCGCGCCGGTCAGCGAATAGCTGGTGTGGACGCGGCCCGTATCGGGATTGATCTGTTGTTGCAGCGCATCGGTATAGGTGGACTTGAGCTTGGCGAGCTGCCGCCAGTCCAGCACCAGCCCCGCGATCCTCACCCCGTCCGCCTTCATCCGCTCCAGCACGGTCACGTCGGTCGAATAGGCGCCGGACTTGCCTTTCTTGCCGCCCTTGAGGCCCATCTTCTCGAACAGGATCGCGCCGAGCTGCTGGGTCGAGCCGACAGTGAAGGGCTGGCCCGCCTCCTCATGGATCTCCGCCTCCAGCCGCGCGATCTCCTGCGCGAACCGGCCCGAGAGGCGCGAGAGATGATCGCGGTCGACCTTGATGCCGGCCCGCTCCATGCCCGCCACCACCGGGATGAGCGGCCGGTCGACCAGCTCATAGATGCGCGTCGCGCCTTCCTGATGCAGGCGCGGCTTGAAGCGGGTCCAGAGGCGCCAGGTCACGTCCGCATCCTCACCGCCATAGCGGGTCGCGGCATCGAGCGGCACCTGCGCGAAGCTGATCGCTTTCTTGCCCGTGCCCGCCACATCCTTGTAGGCGATGCAGGTATGATCCAGCACCGCGTGGGCGACCTCGTCCATGCCGTGGCCCGCCAGCGACTGGCCGGCGTCCAGATCGAAGCTCATCACCATCGTGTCGTCGATCGGGCTGACATCCAGCCCGTGGCGGATCAGGACGTTGAGGTCATATTTGATATTGTGCCCGATCTTGAGCACGCCGGGATCGACGAGCAGCGGCTTGAGGCGCGCCACGACATCGCTGAGCGGAAGCTGCGGCGGCACCTCGCCGAACATGTCGTCGCCGGAGCGATGGCCTATGGGCACGTAGCAGGCCTTGCCCGGCTCGGTCGCAAGGCAGATGCCGACGAGGTTGGCGGCGATCGAGTCCAGCGAATCCGTCTCGGTGTCGATAGCGATGATGCCGCTGGCATGGCCCTGCGCGATCCAGTGCTCCAGCCGCTCGATGCTCGTCACCGTCTCGTAGCTGTCGCAGTCGATCGGCGGCAGATCGATGAAGTCCGGCGTGTCGGGCTCGAGATCGGCCGTCGCCACCGCCGCCGCGACCGGATCGGCCTGCGGCCGGCCCGGCGCATGCGCCGCCATGCGCGAGAGCAGCGACTTGAAGCCCTGATCCTCCAGGAAGTTGCGCAGCGGCTCGGGCGGGATGCCGTCCAGCTTCAGCTCGTCGAGCGTATGGGGCAGCGGCACCTCGCAATGCAGCGCCACCAGCTCGCGCGAGAGCCGCGCCAGCGCCTCATGCTCGATCAGATTGTCGCGCATCCTGCTGGGCTTCATCGCCGGCGCACCGGCCAGCACCGCCTCCAGGCTACCATATTCGGCGAGCAGCTTGGCCGCCGTCTTGGCGCCGATGCCCGGCACGCCCGGCACATTGTCGACGGCGTCGCCCATCAGCGCCAGCACATCGCCCAGCCGCTCGGGCGCCACGCCGAACTTCTCGACCACATAATCCGCGCCGCGCCGCTCGTTCTTCATCGTGTCGAGCATGTCCACGCCCGGCTGGATGAGCTGCATCAGGTCCTTGTCGGAGGAGACGATGGTGACGTCCCAGCCTGCTTCCACCGCCTTGCAGGTATAGGTGGCGATGATGTCGTCCGCCTCGAACCCGTCCTCCTCGATGCAGGGCAGCGAGAAGGCGCGCGTCGCCTCGCGGATCAGCGGGAATTGCGGGATCAGGTCCTCCGGCGGCGGCGGCCGGTGCGCCTTGTACTGATCGTAGAGATCATTGCGGAAGGTGTGCGAGCCCTTGTCCAGCACGACGGCGAGATGCGTCGGCCCTTCCGCCTTGTCGAGCGCGTCGGCGAGCTTCCAGAGCATGGCCGTATAGCCATAGACCGCGCCCGCCGGCGTGCCGTGCCGGTTTGTGAGCGGCGGCAACTGGTGATAGGCGCGGAAGATATAGCCCGAGCCGTCGACGAGGTAGAGGTGATTCCGGGAAGCCATGGCGCGGGGATAGCGCGGGCGGACCTGACTGGCCAGCCGCTAGCGGGATCATAGACACGGCCGATGCGCGCCGGCAGGGTCCAGCCGCGCCGGGCGAACAGCGCCGGCGCATCCGGGAAGTGCCCGTCGATCAGGGCAGCAGGATTCGCATGCCGGGCGCATTATGGCGTTTCGCGGCATCGAGCCACCGGTTTCGCGCCCCGTTGCCTCATCGCCCCCGCCGCGATAGGAGGCGCGATCATTTCACCGATCATCCAAGTCGAAGGAGCCGGCCGTGGCAGGCCATAGCAAATTCAAGAACATCATGCATCGCAAGGGCGCGCAGGACAAGAAGCGCTCGGCCATGTTCTCCAAGCTCAGCCGCGAGATCACCGTCGCCGCCAAGATGGGCACGCCCGATCCGGACATGAACCCGCGCCTCAGGCTCGCGGTCAATGCCGCCAAGGCCCAGTCCATGCCCAAGGACAATATCCAGCGCGCCATCGACAAGGCGAGCAAGGGCGACGCGGAGAATTATGAGGAAGTGCGCTATGAGGGCTATGGCCCCGGCGGCGTCGCGCTGATCGTCGAGGCGCTTACCGACAACCGCAACCGCACCGCCACCAATGTGCGGACCGCCTTCTCCAAGAACGGCGGCAATCTCGGCGCATCGGGCGCGGTGAGCCACGGCTTCGACCGGATGGGCCTCATCACCTATCCGGCGGGCGCGGGCGATGCCGACGCCATCTTCGAGGCCGCGCTGGAAGCTGGCGCCGAGGATGTGGAGTCGAGCGAGGACGAGCACGAGATCTGGACCGCGATGGACGCGCTGCACGAGGTCGCCAAGGCGCTGGAGGAGAAGCTCGGCCCGGCGGACAGCGCCAAGCTCGCCTGGAAGCCGCAGACCACCGTCGAGCTGGACGAGAGCAATGCCGGCACGCTGCTCAAGCTGGTCGACGCGCTGGACGATGATGACGATGTGCAGACCGTCTGGGGCAATTATGAAGTGCCCGACGAGGTGATGGAGAAGCTGGGCTGATTGTCGCCCTCCCTCCCGCCGAGATCAACGCAAAACCCCTCTCCCCATTCGCCCTGAGCTTGCCGAGGAGTGGGGTTTCTCACAGGCGGCAGGGAGGAGGTTCATGATCATCCTCGGCCTCGATCCCGGCCTCGGGACCACCGGCTGGGGCGTGATCCGCGCGGAGGGCAATCGCCTCTCGCATGTCGCCAACGGCCAGATCCGCACCGATGCGAGCGCTGCGCTGCCCGCGCGCCTTGCCGCGCTCGATGCCGCGCTGGCGCAAGTGATCGCCACGCACGACCCGGATGCGGCGGCGGTCGAGGAAGTGTTCGTCAACACCAATCCGCAATCGACGCTCAAGCTCGGCCAGGCGCGCGGCGTCGTGCTGCTCGGCGCGGCGCGGGCCGGGCTGCCGGTCGGCGAATATGCGGCGCGACTGGTCAAGAAGTCCGTGGTCGGCGTCGGCAGCGCCGGCAAGGACCAGGTCCATGCCATGGTCGCCCGATTGCTGCCCGGTTGCGCGCCCGCCGGGCCGGACGCGGCGGATGCGCTGGCCGTCGCCATCACCCATGCGCATATGAGCGCCAGCGCGCGCCGGCTGGGTGAGGCCGGCTGAGTCGCGCATGCGACGACCCGTGCCGCCGGCGTCAAAAAAATGGCCGCCGCCATATCGCGCGAACCGCGCCCATCCTGTTAGAGGGGCATCGCCATGTCATTGCGGAGGAGATTGATGACCCGATTTGCCGGACGCCTTGCGATATCGGCCGCGCTCATGGCGGCCTGTGCCTCGCCGGCCATGGCCGACCTGCCCGCGCCGGTGCGGGCCATGCTGGATTCGGCGATCGCCAGCGGCAATGACGGCGACATCGCCGCCGTCGCCCGCGTGGCGAAAGCCACCAATCCGGAAGACGCCGCGGAGATCGACGCACTTGTCGCCGCGCACCAGCAGGCCGTCGCCGAGGCGGCCCTCGCCCGCAAGCGCGAGGCGCGCTTCTTCGACAACTGGAGCGGCAGCGGCGAGCTGGGCGGCTTCATCACGACCGGCAATACCGACAGCACCGGCCTCAGCGCCGGCCTGACCGTCACCAGGGACGGCCTGCAGCTGCGGCACAAGGTTCGCCTCGCGGCCGACTATCAGCGCAGCGAAGGCCTGACGACCCGCAACCAGTGGCTGGCCAGCTACGAGCCCAATTTCCAGCTCAGCGACGGCTTCTATCTCTACGGCCTCACCATGTATGAGAAAGACCGATTCCAGGGTTTCGAGGATCGCATCACCCTGTCCGGCGGCTTCGGCTACCGCGTCGTCAACACCAGCCGTCTCACGCTCGATGTGAAGGGCGGCCCCGCCTGGCGCGGGACCAACTGGATCGACGCGCCGAACGGCAGTGAAATCCAGGGGCTCGCCGGCTCTGATCTCGTCTGGCATGTCTGGCCGGGCGTCGATTTCGCGAACAATGCCCAGGCCGTCTGGGGCTCGGACAACAGCACCTTCGGCAACACCGCCTCGCTCACCGCCAAGATCAGCGGCCCGATCTCGGCGCGGCTGAGCTATGGCCTGCGTCACGAAAGCAATCCGCCGGACGGCGCCGAGAATACCGATACGATCACGCGCGCCACGCTGGTCTACGGCTTCTGAGGCGCTGCGGCCTATGTAAGGCCACAAGGTCCTGCCGGGCGCTGTGGGGCGGCACCCTGTCGCCCCGCCACGCAAATACCGCCTCTCCAATGGTTAAAGATGGTCAATTCGAGGCCAGCCGGCCGGACAGCAGCGGACCGGCTTGCTACTGAGCGCGTGTCCCATCGACTCAGGGAGAAAGCCCTTGACGACATCCACCCGCGCTTTCGCGGTGCTGGCCGTGCTGACTGCTGCAACCGGCACCGCACCCGCCATGGCCGAACTGTCGGCCCCTGTCCGCGCCATGCTCGACGCCGCCTTCGCGACCGGCAATGACGCGGACATCGCCAGTGTCGTGAAGATCGCGAAGTCCGCCAATCCGGCGGACGCCGCGGAGATCGACGCGCTCGTCGCCGCGCATAACCAGTCGGTCGCCGAAGCCGCGCTGGCGCACAAGCGCGAGGCCGGCTTCTTCGAGGACTGGCACGGCAGCGGCGAGCTGGGCGGCTCGATCGCGACCGGCAATACCGAGAGCACGGGCCTCAGCGCCGGGCTCATACTCACCAAGGAAGGCATCAAGTGGAGCCACAAGCTCCGCGCCGCCGCCGACTATCTGCGCAGCGACGGCGTGACGACCCGCAACCAGTGGATGGCCAGCTACGAGCCCAACTATAATCTGAGCGACAGACTCTTCCTGTTCGGCCTCGCCATGTATGAGAAGGACCGGTTCCAGGGCTTCAACAATCGCATCACCGGATCGGCGGGCGTCGGCTATCGCGTCATCGTCAGCGATCCGCTGACGCTGGACGTCAAGGCCGGCCCCGCCTGGCGGCGCACCAACTGGCTCCTGGAGCCGGACACGAGCGAGATCGAGGGGCTCGCGGGCGCGGACCTGGTCTGGCACATCACGCCGACCATCGACTTCATCGACAATGCCCAGGCGCTGATCGGATCGGACAACAGCACCTACAGCAACACGGCCTCGCTCACCGCCACGCTCAGCGGCGCGCTCTCCGCCCGGCTCTCCTTCGGCGTGCGGCACGAGACCAATCCGCCTCCCGGCACGGAGAATACCGACACGATCACGCGCGCCACATTGGTCTACGGCTTCTGACGGACTTCCCCACGCGCCCCGCGCCGGCGGGGAGCGGGAACGGAGGGGCTTGAGCGCGCGCTGGCTCCGGCTCTCAAACGCCTCCGTTCCGTCCCCAGAACAGGAAGGCCACCGCGCCCACCATGCACAGGAAGGCGCCCAGATGGCGCCAGTGCAGCGGCTCGCCGAGCACCGTCATCATGAACAGGGCGAACACCGCCAGCGCGATCACTTCCTGCGTGATCTTGAGCTGGGCGGCGGTCCAGCCGCTCGCATAGCCCAGGCGATTGGCGGGCACGGCGAAGCAATATTCAAAGAAGGCGATGCCCCAGCTGATGAGGATGACCAGCATCAGCGGCCTGGTCATGCCACCCTTGAGATGCCAGTACCAGGCTGTGGTCATGAGGATGTTCGAGGCGAGCAGCAGCGCGATCGTGGGCATGGCGGCGCTGATGCCACGCCGCGTGGCAAAACGCCACGCGCTATGCGCGCTTGCCGCCGCGCACGCTGTCGAACATCCGGTCGAGCAGCTCGGCGCATTGCGCCAGCTCGGCATCGTCGAGGCCGGCCAGCATCACGCGCCGCTCCTCGTCGAGGATCGGCCGGATCTGGCGGACCACATCCAGGCCCGCCGGCGTCAGCGACACCAGCTTTGAGCGGCCATCGCGCGGATTGTCGATCCGTTCGATGAGGCCGTCCGCGCTCAGCCCCTCGACCACGCGGACCAGCGTCGGCCACTGCACGAACAGCCGCTGGCCGAGATCGGTCAGCGTCACCGGCTGCGGGCCGAAGGCAATGGCGAACAGCGCCTGCCAGCGCGCGCGGCTCTGCCCGGTCGCGGCGCGCAGGCGGTTGTCGATATGCGTGACCCAGGACCGCCCTGCCAGCACCAGCATGCGCGAGAGGCGATACTCGCGGTCGAGCCGTCCTCCGCGCGGATAATAATCATGATAGTAGGTCGCCCAATCGTCGAAACTGCCGGCATGCGATCCCTGCGCGCCGTCCATGCCTTCCGGGCCTTGCTCCACACCCATGCCTGCTACCTCTCCCCAGGATCGTTTCCTATGGTTGTAGACAATTTGGCGGGCAATATCACGACGTTTCAAGAGGCTTGACGATCGGTGCCGAATGCCGGGCGGATCAGGCGGCGGAAGGTGCCTGCGCCATGATCGCGATCAAGCCGCGACCTGCCGTCCCTAATCCGATCGATTACCGACAGCCGCACCGGCCCCTGCTATGTCGAACGAAATCGCAGGAGGGACCGCGATGTATCTGGACACATCCAATGCCAGTGGGCTGCAGGGGATCGGGATCGGCCCGCTTGCGCCGTCATTCGCCCCGCGCGCGCCGGAGCAAGAGCTTGCCGCCGGCCAGGCGCAGCCGGTCCAGCTCGCTGCCGCCGCAGCACCGGAGCGCGCTTCCGCCTCGAACGAGGAGCTGCGTGCCCATGCCCTGCTCGCGCAGGACGTCTATAATGACAGCGCGCGACCCCCGGCTGGCTATTCGGTCGCCAGCGCCGAGGACCTCAAGGCGCTCAATCTCGATCCGTCGCTGCTGCAGACCGGCGATTTCCGCGCACGGGTCTATGTGAAGGGCAGCGGCGAGAATGCCGAATATGTCATCGCGTTCCGCGGCACACAGAGCGGCGCCGACTGGCGGAGCAACCTCGAGCAGGGCGTCGGCCTCGATTCGACGCACTATCGCGCCGCTCTCGCCATCGGCGAGCGCATCGGCCGCTCCGAGCTCGCCGACCATGTCAGCTTCACCGGCCATTCGCTGGGCGGTGGGCTCGCCTCGGCGGCGGCGATCGCGTCGGGCCGTCCGGCCGACACGTTCAACGCGGCCGGCCTCTCCGACCACACGATCGACCAGGCGAACGGCATCCGCCAGCAGAATGGCATCGCCAGCCAGGCGCAGGTCGATGCCTGGTATGTGCGCGGCGAGATCCTCTCCGCCATCCAGGATGGCGGCGACCGCGCGATCGGCGGCATCCTTGGTGGCCTGCTGGGCGGCGGCATCGGCGGGATCGCCGGTGGCGCGCTCGCCGATGCGCCGCCGGCCTATGGCGACCGCCACGCGCTGGACGCCGTCGCGCCCGAAGGCAAGAGCTGGCTTGACCGCCACAATCCCGTTGATAAGCATGGCATGGACTGGGTACTCAGCAGCTTGCCGCATTGATTGATGGGTCGATTCAGCCGCCTTCATGCACTGGCGGGAGCCGGGGTGGCGATCATGATGACCAATTCCTCCTGCTCCGCCGGCGCCGCCGATTGCTTCCACGGCGTCACGCTGCCGGATGCACGGCGCGTCGTGCTCACCGTGACCAACGGCCAGGCGGGCCGGGACATCGCCGAGGCGGTGCTGACCGGCCATGCCGACCGGGCGCGGGTGATGCTGGCAGCCGATCCCGCGCTCGCGACCACGCATGTGCCGGTGCGCCGCTACCCTGATTTCCAGCCTGATGGCGAATATGGCGACCTCCTGACCTTCGCGGTGGCGCGCTGCGACACGCGGATGCTCGACACCTTGCTGCACGCCGGCGTGGCCGCCAACGGCGCGGTGCCGGGCAACGCGCTCGACCTTGCCCTGCAGGGCAACCGACTGAGCGATGCCGAGCGGCTGCTGGCCGCGGGCGGCAGCCCCGATCCGCAGAAGACCACGCCCGGCGCGCCCTGGCCGCTGGTCACGGCCGGCCGGAAGGCGAACCCCGAGGCGGCGACGCTGCTGATCCGCCATGGCGCGGACCTCGGCTGGACGGACAGCACCGGCACCAGCGCGCTGCAGACCATCGTGGACATGGATTCGATGCGCGTCGCCGAAGTGCTGATCGAGGCCGGCGCCGATCCCTGGGCAGTGGGGCCGGACGGCGCCCTGCCGGCCTTCGGCATCGCGCAGCCCCTGCGCCTGGTCTCGCCCGAGGAGGAGCAGGCGCGCCAGCGGCTGATCGCGCGGCTCTCGCGGCCCGGCCTGCCCTGGCCGCCGCCCGATCCGGCTGCGCTGCGCGCCGCCGTGCGCGAGGGGCGCTGGCCGCCCGCTTCCGCCCTGGCGCTCGGCGTGAAGCCTGTGTCCGAAGCGGTGATCGCGGCCATAAGGCGGCGCAAGGACTGACGGGCCCGCGGCGGGCGAGAAGTCGCTGCGCCTGCGGCACGAAACGCGCTATGCTCTGGTGAAGCGGCCCAGGAGAGGAGTCCCTCATGCACAAGATCATGCTCGATCCCGATCTCGTCGAGCAGTTGCGCGCCGATCGCGGCGGTGCGCTGCATGTCATCGAACAGCTCGACCCGCGCCGCACCGCGCATCTGGTGGTCGATCTGCAGAACGGCTTCATGGAGCCGGGCGCCCCGGTCGAAGTGCCGATGGCGCGTGAGATCGTGCCGGCGGTCAACCGCATCAGCCGGTCGCTGCGCGCGGCGGGCGGCACCAACATCTTCCTCAAATTCACCACGCCGGTCGGCGATCTCGACTCCTGGTCGACCTTCTATAGCCGATCCTCGGCGCGCACGAGCGCGCTGCATCAGGACGCTTTCACACCCGGCGCGCATCACTGGCAGCTCTGGCCGGCGCTCGACATCGACGAGGCCGTCGACCTCCAGGTCGAGAAGCGCCGCTTCGGCGCCTTCATTCCCGGCACCTGCGATCTCGACGCCATCCTGCGCGAACGCGGCATCGACACGCTCATCATCACCGGCACGCTGACCAATTGCTGCTGCGAAGCGACCGCGCGCGATGCCATGCAGCTCAACTATCGCGTGATCTTCACCGCCGACGCCACTGCCGCGCTCAGCGACGCCCAGCATAATGCGACGCTCAACAACATGCTGTTCCTAGTGGGCGACGTGCGCATGGCGGCGGAGGTCGCGGGCATGCTGGAGCCGGTGGGAGTGGCGGCCGACTGAACGGTGCGCCGGCGCGAGGTGGTCGCCGACTTGGAGCCCTGTCCTGTCAAGTGGAATCACCCGTGCTCCTGCTTTCGCAGGAGCACTGATTCCGTTCGATCCGAACGGGCTCTGGTCACTCTCCTGAAGCCTACCCTCGATCCTCAATCCGCCTCGCACAGCGCCTTGAGCTGCGCGGCGACGGTTCCCCAGCCTTCGGCGAAGCCCATCGCCCTGTGCTGCTCGCAGGCATCCTGCGTCCAGTGCCGTGCCGCGCCGGTGTAGCGCGTGCCCGCGCCATCCGGCTCGATCGCCCAGATGCCGACCATGAACGGCCCGGCGGGCACCCAACCGGTCGTGAAGGCATCGGTGGTGATGAAGCGCCGGCCCGGCATCACCTCCAGGAACACGCCCTCATTGGGCATCACCTCGCCGGCCGGGCCGTGCATGGTCATGGCGCAGCGGCCGCCCGGCTTCCAGTCCAGCGCGACCAGCTCGACGCGCCACGGTCTGGGGCACCACCATTCCTCCAGCCGCCCGGTCATGACGGCCCAGACCTCGGCGGGCGAGGCCTCGATATGAGTGGAGACGCTGAGGGTGAGATCGGAGGCATCGGTCATCGGTTTCGCTCCCTGTCGCGAAGGATGTGAGTGGAAGCGCCTGATCCCGCGGCTCAGTCCCGATCCGGCGCGCCCGGCGGGAAATAGCCGCGATAGGGCCGCGCCGCCTCGATGCAGCGCGCCACGGAAGGCCGCGCGTTGAGCCGGGCGCGATAGGCGCGCAAGGCGGGCAGTTGCTCGCCGATGGGCCGCACCCAGTCGGCATAGAAGAGCGAGGGCGCCGCCGCGCAGTCGGCCAGCGAGAAGCCGTGGCTCGATGCCCAGGTCCGGCCCGCCAGCCGCACCTCGAGCCAGGCATAGACGGTGTCCAGCGCCGCTTCCGCCTTCTCGATCCGCGTCCGGTCGGGCGCGTCGCGATCGGCGAGATAGGCCTGCACGATCTCGTTCATCGGCGTCATCACATGATTGTCGAAGACCCGGTCCATGAACCGCACGTCCAGCGCGTCCACCGCATTGGCCGGGATCAGCGGCGCGCGTTCATAGTGGCGCATGTCCAGATATTCGATGATGGTGGTCGTCTCGATGACCGGCACGCCGTCATCGACCAGTACCGGAAACTTGCCGAGCGGCCAGTGCCGGCGCAGCGCGGCCATCACCTCGGGCGATTCGACCAGCTCCAGCTCATAGGGCAGGTCCTTCTCGTGGAAGGCGATCATCACCTTCCAGCAATAGGAGGAGAAGGGATGCGCGAAGAGCTGGTAGCTCACACCGTCTCGCCCGCATAGGCCGCTTCGAGCACCGCGACGTCGAGCTTGCGCATCGTCATGACCGCGGCCGAGAGGCGCGCATTCTGCTCCGCCGTGCCCTGGGCCTGCATGTCGAGGATCTTGCGCGGCACGACCTGCCAGGAGACGCCGAACCTGTCCTTGCACCAGCCGCACACGCTCTCCGACCCGCCATCGGCGACAAGGCCGTCCCAGTAGCGATCCAGCTCGGCCTGGTCCTCCACGGGAATGACGAAGGACACCGCTTCGGTGAGCGGGAATTCCGGCCCGCCATTGAGGATCGCGAAGGGTTGGCCGTTGATGGTGAAATTGACCAGCATCGCGGTGCCCGGCGCGAACGGCGCCGGATAGGCCGAATTCTCCGGATAACGCGCGATCTGGTCGATGCGCGCGTCGTCGAACAGCGCGACGTAGAAATTCGCCGCTTCCTCGGCGGTGCCGTTCATCCAGATGCACGGCGTGATGGGACTGCTCATTCTTCCTCTCCTCAAAGCGGGCCGACCAGGGCGAAACGCGCGCCCTGCGGATCGGTCCCGACGATGATGTGATCGCCGCCGGGCACTTCCATCGGGCCCTGGTCGACCGTGCCGCCCTGCGCCTTCACCGCATCGACCGCGGCGTTGATGGAAGCGACGTGGAAATAGGACTGCCAGAAGGCCTGCCCGTCCTTATGCATGCTGGCGCCCAGCCGCAGGTCGTCGAGATAGAGGAAGCGATAGTCGCCCATCGGCCCCATCGGCATGGTTTCCGGATTGGTCCAGCCGAACAGCTTGCCGTAGAAGGCATGCGCCCCGTCCTGATCCGGCGTGGACAGCTCGTTCCAGCCGCAATGCCCGAGCTTGCCGGGCGCGAAGGCGGTGCTGGTGCCGTCCTCGACCGCGCCGCGCATCACATAGAAGAGGCCGCCCTGCGGATCGCTCGCCATGGCGAGCCGGCCGACGTCCGGAATGTCGACCGGTCCCATATGGATCGCGCCGCCCATCGCCTTGATCGCCGCGACGCTGGCATCGACATCCTCGACGCCCACATAGCCGACCCAGATCGGCCGCGCGCCATGCGCTGCCATGTCCGCGTCGATCGGCATCACGCCGCCGACCGAGCCGTCCGGCGCATTGACCATGCGATAGTCCATGCCGGGCATCTCGCTCTTGTCGGCGATCGTCCAGCCGGCGACGGCCTGGTAAAAGGCGCGCGCGCCCGCGACATCCGGCGTCATGAGCTCATACCAGATGAACTCGCCCTGCTTGTTGGCCATGATCCATGTCTCTCCGAAAATGGACGAGGGCGAGAGAAGTCCGTCGCCGCTCGTCACCTGGTCCATCGATGATCGTCGCGCCCGGATGGCGCTCAGGCACTCTGATCGAGGATGGCGGTGAAACCGCCATAGATCATGCGCGCGCCCGCCATCGGATTGTCCTCCGGGCCCTTCATGCGCTCATCCTTCATGAGCTTCTCCCACCCGCCGTCGCGGGTCGCCTTGTCGGGCCACTCGATCCAGGAAAAGACGATATCCTCGCCTTCCTCGGCGATCACCGCAGTGCGGAAGTCATTGGTCTTACCGACCATGAGATCCTCATTCCACGCCTCGACGACGCGCAGTGCGCCATATTCGAGGAACAGCGGCGCGGCTATCTGCGCCATCTTCTCATAATCGTCCTTGCGGCCCGGCTTCACCGGGCAGACGAAACCATCGACATAGGTCATGCTGGCATTCCTTCCTCATCAGGCACGAAATCGGCCATTTGGGCGGCGAGCGCCGCCTGGAACGCGGGACGGGCCTCGCCCCGCGCGCGATAGGCAATGATATTGTCCGGGATCGCCAGGCGATCGGCGTCGAGATTGCGCAGCGCCTCGATGGTGATGAGGTCGCCGACCGTGAACCGGTCCTCCAGCCATTCCTTGTCGCCGAGCGCGTCGGAGAGATGGCCGAGCCGCCGTTCCATCAACCTGACCATCTCCGGCCGCCGCAGCGCCGCCCAATCCTGCCCGGCGCAGAATGTGTCGATCGTCACCATGTTCATGATGTAGGGCTCGAGGCTGTTGAGCGCCGAGGTCAGCCAGGTGATCGCCCGCGCCCGCCCGACCGGATCGCGTGGCAGCAGCCGCTCGTCCTTCTCGCCGATGTGCAGCGCGATCGCGCCGCTCTCGAACATCTCGATCGCGCCTTCCCGGTAGAAAGGCACCTGCCCATAGGGTTGCTCGCGAAAATAATCCTGCGGCCGCTGCACCGCGCTGATGAGGCGCGTACGATAATCGAGCCCGGCTTCCTCCAGCGCCCAGCGCACGCGGATGTCGCGCACATGGCCGCGGGCGAAGGGCGGGACCCAGGCAAAGCCGGTCACTTCGATCGGGGCATCGTCTTTCTGTGGCATCCTGTCCTCCTTGTGTCGGCAAGGTCGGTCGCGGCGCGAACGATCAACGCGCACCCTCGCCGTCCAGATCCTTGAGCAGGTCGTAGACCGCGATGGCCTGACCATATTCGAGCCCGAAATCACGGTTCAGGTCCGCGATCACGATGTGCGCCGTGATCCCCGGCTTGAGCCGGCCGCCTTCCAGATAGCCCTGCCAGACGGCATAGGCGCGCAGATCGTCGAGCGACTGGCCCGTCCGGGCCCAGGCGGTATCGAGCGTGGCCTGGAACGACATGGCTGGCCTCCTCGGACCGCCGCGCCCTCAGGCCGCGGCCTGGGGCACCGCCGACATGTCCATCCAGGCCAGCTCCCAGATATGACCGTCGGGGTCGGCGAAGCTGCGGCCATACATGAAGCCGTGATCCTGAACGGGATTGGGATCGGCGACGCCGCCTGCCGCCCCGGCCGTCTCCGTTGTCGCGTCGACCGCATCGCGGCTCTCGGCGGACAGGGCGAGCAGCACCTGCGCGGTCTCATGGGCATCGGGGATCTTGCGGCTGGTGAAGCTGCTGAACTTCCCATGGGTGAGCAGCATCACGCAGATCGTGTCGGAGATGCGCATCATCTGCGATGCCTCGTCGCGGAACACCGGATCGGCGCTCGCGCCGATGGCTTCATAGAAAGCGATCGAGCGGGCCAGATCGGTCACCGGCAGGTTCACGAAGATCATCTTGTCCATGGCTTTGCATCCAATCCTGTGTGTTCGTCGCCGGGCGAATCGCCTGACCTTGACGAGTCTGGCTCAATCGATTAGATAAAACAACTATGGAGTTAGAAAAAATAACTATCGAGTCGCAAGCCGCCAAAAAGCGTCGTTTCGAGGACGCCTGCGGCCTTGCCCATGGCCTGGATCTGGTCGGGGAACGCTGGGCGCTGCTCATCATGCGCGAGCTTATGCTCGGACCGCGTCGCTTTTCGGACATCCGCGCCGCGCTGCCCGGCCTCAGCGCCAATGTGCTGACCCAGCGCCTCGGCGAGCTGGAGACGCGGCACATCGTCGAGCGGCTGCGCCTGCCGCCGCCGGCCAATGTGCAGGTCTACGGCCTCACCGAATGGGGCCGGGAAGCCGAGCCGATGGTGCTCGCCATGGCCAAATGGGCCTATCGCTCGCCCACGCACGACCGGATGCTGCCCTTGAGCGCGGTGGCCATGCTGCTCTCGCTGCGGATCAACCTGGACGCGGCCAAGGCCGGCGACCTGGCGCTGTCCGCCGGCTTCGACATCGAAGGCACGCCCTATCGCGGCCGGCTGGCGGCGGGGCAGTTCCTTGTGGAGGCCGGCGAAGCCACGACGCCGGACATCGCCTATGCCGGCAAGGCGCGAGGCCTTGCGGCGCGCTTCTATGGCAAGGTGCCGCTGACCGAACTGGCGATGGCCGACATGCTCGTCATGACCGGCGATCCCGCGCTCGAACAGCGCTTCGTCACCCTGTTCAGCTTACCGCCCCGCTTCGTGCCGGCGGAACGGGCTTAGTGAGCGTCAGCCTGCCGGCGCCTGCCCTTGCATCCCCTTCGGTTCGGCTCGAACGGAGAGGTTGTGGAAGTTGTGCCCCCGCTCTGTCGAAAAGGGCGGTTTCGACAGCCCTTCGACAGGCTTAGCCCGAACGGGCCTGGGGGCTATGGCCGCGCCTTGAAGCCATGCGGCTCCCAAGGCCCACCATCAAACTGCAGCCGAACCGCAAAACCCTCTCGACTCCGCCCGCCCGAACCCGCATAGCGGGCGCGCGGAACAAAGGGGGGACAAGCCGTGATCGCGACCGTGGCGACCGTCGCCTTTCTGGGTCTGGACGCGCGCCCGGTCGAGGTGCAGTGCCAGCTGGTCGCCGGGCTGCCCAACTTCATCGTCGTCGGTCTTGCCGACAAGGCGGTGGCGGAAAGCCGCGAGCGGGTGCGCAATGCGATCGCCGCGATCGGCCTCTCGCTGCCGCCCAAGCGCATCACCGTCAATCTCTCGCCCGCCGACCTGCCCAAGGAAGGCTCGCATTATGACCTCCCCATCGCCCTCGCCCTGCTCGCCGCCATGGGCGTGGTCGATGCCGAGACGCTGGCCGATCATCTGGTGGTGGGCGAGTTGGGCCTGGACGGCCGGATCGCCCCCATCCCCGGCGTGCTCCTCGCCGCGCTCCATGCCGCTTCGCGCGGTCTCACGCTGATCTGCCCGGCGGCGCAGGGCGCCGAGGCCGCCTGGGCGGGATCGGACGGGGTGCTGGCCGCGCCGGACCTGCTCATGCTGATCAATCATCTGAAAGGCGGCACGATCCTGCCCCGGCCAGCGCCGGCCGAGGCCGAGCCCCTGTCGCAAGGCCCCGATCTGCGCCAGGTGAAGGGCCAGGAGACCGCCAAGCGCGCGCTGGAGATCGCCGCGGCCGGCGGCCACAATCTGCTGATGGTCGGTCCGCCCGGCGCCGGCAAATCGTTGATGGCGAGCTGCCTACCCGGCATCCTGCCGCCGCTGACGCCCGCCGAGGCGCTGGAGGTCTCCATGGTCGCCTCGGTCGCCGGCACGCTGAGCGGCGGTCGCATCAGCCAGGCCCGCCCCTATCGCGCGCCGCACCACAGCGCCTCGATGGCCGCGCTGACCGGCGGCGGGCTGCGCGTGAAGCCCGGCGAGGTGAGCCTCGCGCATCTCGGCATCCTGTTCCTCGACGAACTGCCCGAATTCCAGCGCGCGGTGCTGGACAGCCTGCGCCAGCCGCTGGAGACGGGCGAGGTCAGCGTCGCCCGCGCCAATGCGCATGTCACCTTCCCGGCGCGCGTCCAGCTGATCGCCGCGATGAATCCCTGCCGCTGCGGGCATCTGGGCGATCCCGCGCTTGCCTGCGCCCGCGCGCCGCGCTGCGCCGCCGACTATCAGGCCAAGGTCTCCGGCCCGCTGCTCGATCGGATCGACCTGCATGTCGAGGTCGCCGCCGTCACCGCCGCCGATCTGGTGCTGCCTCCGCCGGCCGAGGGATCGGCCGAAGTCGCCGCCCGCGTCGCGCAAGCCCGCGCCGCGCAGACCGGCCGCGCAACCGCCTGCAACGGCGCCCGCACCAATGCCGAGCTGGACGGCGATGCGCTCGAAGCCGTCGCCGCGCCGGACCAGCCCGGCCGCGACCTGCTCGCGCAGGCGGCGGCCGCGATGAAGCTTTCCGCGCGTGGCTATACCCGCATATTGCGCGTCGCCCGCACCATCGCCGACCTGGCCGGCGCGGAGTCGGTGGGGCGCCTCCACATTGCCGAGGCGCTGAGCTATCGGCGCCGCCCGCCCGTCAGCTGAGGGGCATAGTGGGCCGTTCTTCCACTTTGGCGACGCAGAAGAAAAGAACAGCCCTTCGGCGAGCTCAGGGCGAACGGTGGCGGAAGAGTGATGCCGATTGAGGGCAGGTTGCTCTGATCATCTCGCATAATGGTTCGGGGGACGGGTTTCCTATCCCCCAAATCCATCTCAGGCGAAGGCGATGCGCGTGGCGCGCCGACGCAGCGCGGCGCCGGCCAGGCCGAAGCCGCCAATCATCATCGCCCAGGTGGCGGGCTCGGGAACGGCCGCGATCGCGGTCGAAGCCGTGATGGTCAGGTCGTCGACCGCCAGACCGTCCTCGGTCAGGGCGGGATTGCTGTCGGCGATCGTCCAACGCAGGGCGAAGGTGTCGCCGACGCCGATCGACAGGCCGTCGATCAGGGCGCTCACCTGGCTGCGATTGGCGGCGGCGTTGCCGTCGACCGCGTTCGCGCCGGTCGCCGGGCCGACAAAGTCGAGCGCCGAGAAAGCGGTCCAAGTGCCGTCATTGATGCTGG